>Ga0207996_1000430_pt1 | contig 37578 bp, 28 predicted proteins | sample AntAceMetag02UKG_FD_184773 | JGI IMG/M metagenome (GOLD analysis project Ga0207996, IMG submission 184773) | Saline lake microbial communities from Ace Lake, Antarctica - Antarctic Ace Lake Metagenome 02UKG (SPAdes) (version 2) | ecosystem: Environmental > Aquatic > Non-marine Saline and...
ACTCAGGGCAAGAAAAACAAACTTTATTACTTTCCTGTAATAAGATTAATAAACTATACTATTTAAGTTTTTCACAGATGATTTATTAAATCGTTTCACTCAATAAATCATCATACAAGTTACAATTAGTTTATATATCATTTTATACCTTCTGGGAGTAACTTTGTTTTCAAAAGAGAATTATCCCAGCGGAAAACTTATCAGAGAATCCAATGCAGAAGACCGAACTCATTCAATTACAAGAGCACTTTCCAGAAGTGCAGGAATTGAGTCATTCTAAAACACATTCTGCTAAGCCATTTATTCCAAGTTTTGAAGATAAAACATGGACTTCCATTCTATATATTGAAAGGGGGAATTTTCAGATTCGTTATGAGACAGGGGAAGTCCTTAAAGCTAAAGGAGGCACGTTTTATTATCATCCTCCTCTGTCATTGAAATATCAGACCTTCGATAAAACAATCACACCATATTCGATGTTTCACCTTGCGGTTGATCTCTCATTGTCTGATTTATCACTTTTCACATCTCATTCAGCAGAACAGCAAATCATTAAACAACTTCCTAAATATCCTTTTGTCCGTACGGCACCATCTTTATTAATTTCTTCATTTAAAACTATCGTTAACGAGTATGATAAAAAACAATCTGGCTACCTGGCACAAACAGCTAACTCCATTAGACAAATTCTCATTTCCTCCGTTCGCAGTGAACTTGAACAAAACAGCCCCCCTGCAATTAGCCAGAAATTCGTTAAAAAAGTTGATACTTTCCTTAATGATACCATTGATTTCATGGGTCCGGTGGAACATCTTTTTGAATTAATGGGAGTCAGCAGAAGCAGGGGCTATGATATTTTTCACCAGACTTTTGGTATAAATCCAAAAGAGTATATTCTTCGCAGAAAGATTATTCTGGCCAAGAAAATGTTACAGCAAAACAAAACTATTACTTCCATTGCATATGAGCTTGGTTTTTCTTCCAGCCAGAGTTTTGCCACCACATTTAAAAAACTTACCTGCTCAACTCCCAGCAATTACCGTAAGCTAAAAATGATCAAATAATTTGCTTTAGAATGCCGTCTTCCTTCAAAAGAGTATCTCCCGAAAGTTCCAATTGTTTTCAAAAATTTCTTTGAGTATTTCGAACGTAATTCATCCCAAAAAGGAATATTTAATATGGACTGACTAATGACTTAGCCATCGGTTACTTTTAGTTTCCGAGAGATTGTCAACTGGTTACAGTATTTTTTCAAGGAAGGTGATCATGAAAATCGCTATTGTTCACAATATAAATCAAAGTGGTGTAATTAATCGCTTCGGTATATTGAATAAAGAGATGTATTTCCGAAATGAGATTGATTCATTTGTTGATACACTTACAAACAATAACCATACCGTTCAGGAATTTGATGGAGATAAATTTCTTTTTAAAAAGCTTGAAAACTTTTTACCTGTCATAAGGAATGGGCATACACCTGAAGGCCTGGCTTTTAATCTCGCCTACGGAATCCAGGGTAACAGCAGATACACTCATATCCCTGCTATGCTGGAACTTGCTGGCATACCCTATACCGGTTCCGGGCCACTTACACATTCAATTGCTCTTGATAAAGAGATGACAAAACGGATTTTACTTCAAGCCGGAATTCCGACACCTAATTTTATAGTTGTTCAACAAGATGAAAAATTAGATGAACTCCAGTTAAAAGAACTTAAATATCCTTTAATTATCAAACCAAAGAGCGAAGCAGGAAGCTTTGGTATTTCTGTTGTTGAAAATCAAAATGAGTTGATTGTAAATATTGTTTCAACCCTGAAAGAGTATAATCAGGATCTTGTAGTAGAAGAATACCTGGATGGAAGAGAACTCAATGTTGGACTTCTTGGCAATGGAAACACAGTAGAAACATTTAAACCAGTTGAAATTGATTTCAACGATACCGGGGATAGGTTCCAGTCAGCAACCGGTAAAAAAGACGGCAGTTACGGTCATATTTGTCCTGCAGATATTCCTGTTAGTTTAACTGAAAAACTTCAGAAAATTGCAAAACAAACATTTTTGCTCCTTAAATGCAGCGATTATGCCCGTGTAGATTTTAGACTTGATGCACAAATGAACCCCTATGTGCTTGAAATAAATTCCATGGCTGCAATTCATGGAAAGGGATCATACTTCCTTGGAGCAAGGGAAGCCGGGTTCGATTATCAGGGCATGATTAACAAGATGGTTGAAGTGGCAGTCACTCGATATCAATAAATAACATCTCATAATTATAAATGTTAAAAAAAACAAAGGGGAAACAGATGGAAATCATAAAAGAAGGCCCTAAAGGTGTTACAGAAGAAGGAAGAAAGGTTGCCACCGCGAGATGCGTTGAATACAAAGAAGCTATTCAAGACTATCTCGATGCAAAAAAGAATATCCCATGCGGTCTTGATCTGACTGAAAAAAATAAAGAGCAAAAGCAAAAAATCTTGTCTGTGTTGAATGGTAGTGAGAAAGATTGGAATGACTGGAAGTGGCAGGTAAAAAATATGATTCGTGATGTGGAAACACTCTCGAAAATTTTCCCGCTATCAGAAGACGAGAAAAAACAGATTGAAGAAGTTGGAAAAGAAGTTCGTTGGGGAGTTTCTCCCTACTATGCGAGCCTTATTGACCCTGATGACCCAAATTGTCCCGTAAGGATGCAATCCATTCCAAGCATTCAAGAAGCTCTTGATCCATCGATTGTGACCGAACCTGAAACGATCCTCTACAACTCACCGGCACCTTGTATAACAAGACTTTACCCTGACAGGCTCATTATTAATGTTACAAATGCCTGTTCCATGTTCTGCCGTCATTGCCTGCGTCGTCGTGATATTGGCTTTGAAAATATTCGTTATGCTAAAGAAAGCATAAAAGATGCTCTAAGCTACATACGGGAAAACACTGAAATCCGTGATGTACTGCTTACCGGTGGTGATGCGTTAATGGTTTCCGATGAATACCTTGACTGGATACTCTCAGAACTTGATTCCATTGACCATGTGGAAATTAAGAGACTTGGGACACGAACTCCTGTTGTGCTCCCCATGCGTATCACCGATGAATTTTGTGAAATGCTTGAAAAGCACGGTACTATTTATCTGAATACTCAGTTTAATCACTCCAAGGAAATCACTGAAACATCAGCAGAGGCTATTAAAAAATTAACCAAGGCTGGTGTGCTTGTCGGAAATCAGACTGTATTACTCAAAGGCATTAATGCTGATAAACATATAATGAAAAAACTTATGCAGGATGCTCTTCGAATCAGAGTCAAACCTTATTATATCTTTCATTGTAAGAAGCTTGAGGGAATCCGTCATTTTAGGGCACATATTGAAGATGGATTGGAGATTATGGAATATCTACGCGGCTATACGAGTGGACTTGCAATTCCTACTTACATCATTACAGCCCCTAGTGGTCGTGGCAAGACTCCAGTAAATCCAAACTATATTCTTAATACAAATGTTGATGGTCAGGTGCTGTTTAGAACCTGGGGTGGGCATGTAATGAAATACGATAATGAAAGATAAACTGAGATAGCATCATGCATAAACAAATTGTTGAATATGTAGATTCCAGACGAGAAGAAATCATTGCCTGCCTAAAATCTGTGATTGATGAAAAAGCAGGTTCGGAAAATTCAGCTGCGGTGAATCGGGTTGGTGAAATATTTACCAGGGAATATTCCAAACTCGGATTTCGGCATAAGAAAATCACAGGAAACAGTCCTTTTGGTGATCATCTTCAGTTTACAAATCACGATAAAGAACAATCAATTATCCTTGCAGGACATATGGATACGACTTTTACATCCTACGAGCATTTACCGGAATTTCATATTGAAGGTGATCGTTGCATAGGACCTGGAACAGGTGATATGCTCGGAGGATTAGTGGTTTTCCTTTACGCAGTTAAATGTCTGGAATCAATAGGACGATTGGATTCATTACCTTTGACCATCTTTATAAACAGTGATGAAGAACGCGGGTCTCCAACCTCTCGGCCTATTTTTGAAGAATTGGCGGTAAAAGCAAGTCACGTGATGATTTCTGAATCTGGCGGAAAAAACAATGATATCGTAATTGGTCGTCGCGGAAAGTTAAGTTTTGATATCCATGTTCATGGTGTTGAAGGACATGCAGGCAACTTAGTAGGAAAAAAGGCCAGTGCAGTTGAGGAAATCGCCCATAAAATTATTGCCATTGAAGGATTAAATTCACACTGGGAGGGAACAGACTTAAATGCAGGCAAGGTAAGAGGAGGTATTGCAGGAAACACTGTTGCCCAAAGTGCTGTTCTCTCTTCTGATATACGTTACAGTTTTGGAGAACATGAATCTGAGATAAAGGAAGCAATTAATACTATTGTTGAGACTAATTTAGTAGAAGGCTGTGTTTCCAGACTTGAGATCACCTCAGAACGACCACTCTGGGAGGCCTCTAAGAATAGTATTGATCAAAAATATCTGGTCACACAAGTTGAAGAAGCTGCAGAGGTCCTCCAGCAAAGCTTTTCCACCGAAATAAGGAAAGGAACATCAGATGCAAATTTCTTTGGTGCTGCAGGTGTGAGTGTTATTGATGGAATGGGCCCGATTGGATTTAATGATCACAGTGCAAATGAATATATTATACTTGAATCACTCTTTGAGAGAATTAAACTCTGTACTCTTGTTCTCCTTAAACTCCAGGATGACAAAACTATGCTATAAGACTATGATATGGGGTTCTGATAGTGGGAAAATCACTATGATATACGGCTGATTGGCCTTAATATCTTAAGGCTACCTTGCAAAATTGCCTTTTCATCCCAACCCTTCGTTGCGCGATAAATTTTTCACCCATATAAAAAATATTTTAGTTAGTTCGGTACCTCGTCCCCGAAATATCAGTTATATGCCTGCGGTAAAATTTGTTTCACGCCTCGATTTGGAACGAAAATGCTAAAGTTTCAAGGCACCCTTAAAACTTTAGGAATCTTATATTTATAGACGGAGAAGAGTTATGAAAGGATTATATGGTTTGAAAGGAATCACTCTATTCTGTGCAATGGCTTTGGTTGTTATAAGCACAGCGAATACATTTGCACAAACCTACAAAGTAGCTGTCTCTCAAATAGTCGAGCATCCGGCACTCGATGCCACCCGCCAGGGACTCCTTGACGGTCTCAAGGCAAAAGGTTTTGAGGAAGGGAAAAATCTTGAATTTATCTATCAGACTGCCCAGGGGAATCCTGCTATAGCTGTACAGATTGCCAAACAGTTTGTTGGAGAAAGCCCCGACGTTCTTGTTGGTATAGCCACCCCGACTGCTCAGGCACTCGTTGCTTCCACCAGAACTATTCCAGTTATATTCACCGCTGTGACCGATCCACTTGGGGCAAAGCTGGTGAAGAATCTTGACAAGCCTGAAGGGAATGTAACAGGACTGTCTGATTTAGCTCCCGTTGCTCAACATGTAGACCTGATGCAGGAACTTGTTCCCGATCTCAAAGCGATTGGAGTGGTTTACAATCCCGGTGAGGCCAATGCCGTATCAGCCATCGAGCTATTGAAAAGTGCTGCCAAAAAGAAAAACCTTAAGGTAATTGAAGCCACCGCACTCAAAAGTAGTGATGTTCAGGGTGCTGCCAGGATTATTGCTTCCAAGGTTCAAGTGATCTATGCTCCGGTAGATAATACTATTGCCAGCGCAATTGATGCCTTGGTTGGTGTTTGTAATCAGGCAAAAATCCCTGTTGTTGGTGGTTCCACGTCATTTGTTGAGAGTGGTGCCGTTGCCTCTCTGGGTTTTGATTACTACCAGGTGGGAATACAGACAGCTGATTATGTAGAAGCCGTACTGAAGGGAAAAGCAATTTCTGAAATTCCTGTCTCTTTTGCTAAAGGTTCTGACCTTTTCTTAAATCTGGAAGCAGCAGAGAGTCTAGGTATCACTATTCCTGAATCCATGCTTCAACGAGCAACAAACTTGAATAAATAGTCGGAAAGCCATCAAATGTCACTTTTTGCATTTCTCGGTACCCTTGAAATCGGGCTTATTTATGGTCTGGTTGCCCTTGGTGTCTTTCTAACGTTTAGAATTCTTGATTTTCCAGATCTAACCGTGGATGGAAGTTTCCCCATGGGTGGAGCCGTTGCTGCCACGGCCATTATAGCAGGAATAAACCCCTGGTTTGCCACTATTCTCGCGATAATGTCCGGATCGATGTGCGGTCTGGTTACAGCTTTTCTTGCTGTACGTTGCGGAATACTGCATCTGTTGGCATCCATCCTCACTATGATTGCCGCCTTTTCTATTAATATTAGAATTATGGGTCGTCCCAATGTTTCCCTGCTTGGAGAGCCCACGATTTTCACCCCCTTCGAGCAGAGTGGATTTGATCAGTTCCATGTCCATCTCGCTGTTGTTTTCCTCCTGGTTGTATTCTCAGCGCTCTTTATTATTCGCCTTCTCACAAGTGATTTTGGCCTGGGACTCAGGGCAACCGGCGTAAATGACCGTATGGTCTCTGCCCAGGGTGGAGACATCGGATTTTTCACCTATTTTGGCCTGGCTCTGTCCAATGGTTTTGTTGGCTTTGCAGGTGCTCTTTTTGCTCAAAGTAATTCCTTTGCCGATGTCACCTCGGGTGTTGGAACCATAGTTGTTGGACTTGCATCTGTTATACTTGGGCAAACCCTGATGTCCAGTAGCCGTATTTGGGTTGCTGTGCTTGCGGTTATTGTTGGTTCAATTCTGTACCGACTTGCCGTTGCCTTTGCACTGAGCAGTGGAATGTTTGGCATGCAGGCATCGGATCTCAATCTTGTTACTGCAGCCCTGGTGGCCGTTGCTCTTATTGCCCCTAAGATGAAGGGGAAATTGCGGTTTAAATCGGTGAAGGGATAAAAACAAGATGATTACTTTAAATAATATCCGTATCACCTTCAACGCCGGCACTATTCTCGAAAATAAGGCATTGCGTAATGTCTCACTCACCGTCCCTGAAGGGCAGTTTATGACTATTATTGGGTCAAACGGTGCTGGAAAATCAACCCTTCTGGGAGCAGTGAGCGGCGAGACACCCATATCCGGTGGAAATGTTGGCATTGATGGAGTTGATGTTACCAGATGGCCTGTCCATAAACGGGCCAGATTTGCGGCCCGTGTCTTTCAAAATCCACTGGCAGGAACCTGTGCCACTTTAAGTATCGAAGAAAATATGGCTCTTGCCTACAAGCGTGGCAAGAAACGAGGCTGGCGCCTAGCCCTTTCATCCAATCGCAGAAAGATCTTTCAGGATCGCATTGCCATTCTTGGTCTTGGCTTGGAGAATCGCTTAAGTGATTCCATTGGACTTCTGTCCGGAGGACAAAGACAGGCCGTCAGTCTGATAATGGCAACATTGAGTGATAGTCATCTTCTCCTTCTGGATGAGCATACCGCAGCACTTGATCCTCGTATGGCTGCCTTTATCCTCGAACTTACCAATAAGGTGGTAGAGGAGTTCTCACTCACCGTGATGATGGTCACCCATTCAATGAAAGATGCACTCGCAAGCGGAGATCGAACCATTATGCTGCATCAGGGAGAAGTAATTCTCGATGTTGCAGGTGAGGAACGAAACAAACTTGATGTTCCTCATCTGTTGGAGATGTTTAATCGTGTCCGTAACGAAGAACTTGCAGATGACAGCCTTCTTCTGAGCTGAATAAAGTACAAGATCTCTTTTCACCACCATATTATAGCAATCTTATGCTATAATATCCTAAAGCGCGCTCTGCCCGCAATCCAGGTTTTAGAGGCTGAAGGCCGCGTGTAATGCTGTTTTTTCTTCAGCTTAAACACCTTCAGTCTACATACTTTGTCGCAAAACTTTGATCTGCAGAAGAAAAGGGAGTCCGGATCACATTGTTTGAAACAATCTCTTCCCCTAAAATCATATCTTTTTTACTCATTGGCTCAGGTGCTACTTTCCTGTTTATCGCCATAATTGCCGGAATACGACTGAAAAGCAAATTGCCGGAACCTCTGCAATACCGATGGCTGCTTCTTATCTGGTTGATGGTATTTTTCTTTTGCGGCCACCTCCTGATTGCCTGGCTTCTCTGGCACGACTTTGCCTTTCCTCATATACTTATTGCCTCCTCTATCTTCTTTGGGGGAACTTTTTCCCTGTTCCTTATTGCTCTGACCAGGGCCAGCGCCAAGGCTTTTTGGGAGAGTAAAAGTAAACTCACCAGGGCCAGTGCAACACTAAAGATTAAAGACAGTATGTTAAGCAGAGAGATCACTGCCCATTCAAAAACAGAAGCAGAGCTTGAACGTTCCAATACGTTGTTTTTAAAAGATCTCTTTGAAATGATGATCGAAGTGCTTGCCAATCGGGATCAGTACACCTTTGACCATGCGCTCCATGTTGCCTCGATTTCTAAGATCATAGGAAAAGAAATGAATCTTGGGGAAGATGAGTTGGATATCCTAGAACTTGGCTGCCTGGTTCATGATATTGGAAAAACCGCTATTCCCGATGATATTCTTTTAAAACCTGACCGTTTTGACAACCAGGACAGGAAGATCATGGATTATCATCCGCTGATCGGGGCCAAGCTCATCACTCGACATATACAAGATGACAGGATTACAGATATAATTCTTAAACATCATGAACGACTCGATGGAAGCGGCTATCCTTTTGGCCTTAAATCGGAGGATATCGGAATTCTACCACGTATTGTAGGAGTGGCAGACACCTATGATGCTCTGGTGAGTAAGCGTCCATATAAAGCACCTTTTTCCCATGAAAAAGCCATGGACGTTCTCAGAGATGAGGTTAAGGATGGAAAACTTGATAAAGATGTGGTTAGGGTCTTTAGTAAGGCTTTTAAAAATCATAAATTGTTACATTCTTCACTGCCAATAACAGCAGGATTTATGAAGGATATCGAGTTGTTCCGGAGCCGGGCCTATTTCCGGGAGCCATTGAGTGATTTCTATAACTATCGCTATCTGCTTTCCCTTGATGATGCCGGGTTCCTGGCCAAAGAAGATCTCGCTTACGATTTGATTTTGATACGTTTTCCGGACTTCAACAGCTTGCAGCTAGATATTGGGTATGCCGTTGCTGATCAGGTTGCCGATGAATTAGGGCACAATCTTCTCGAAATTGTCGCTGCAATCAGCCATAAACGAAAATATTATGATGGTTCAGCAATGTTTTTTAAAAAGGGACTGGATTATCTTGTTTATTCAGAATGTGAAGAACAGTACAGCCGTTCCGAACTCCTTGATCGGGTAACACGAATACTGGATCAGGCAGAAACCGACTGGCATCTTGTATATACAATTTCCTCTCGTCAATTTTCTCCGGGAACGCCAGTTGTTCAGGCAATCTGCCGTCTTTTTAGTGAAACTCTGCCAAAATCCAGCTAAAGCCTCAATACGCCTGTCATTCATTTTTACTTCCTGTCATCTAGACAAAACGCACCTGACTCTGCTGTAAGCCTTGTTCGGGCAACTCCCTGATTGTACGACCGTATGTGTTGCATTCCCGCCCGACATCAACCCGATTCCAATCGATATCGGGTTTTTATCTCTATTTAATCGTCCTACAGTGAAACTACAGCATGAGATAAGCTGTATCAAGTCGATGAGGGAACCCTTAAGTCAATCGTCAGTAAAACAAATCAGAAGGAGAACACACATGACAACATTGAGATCACTATTTGGATTCATCGCTCTTATCTGTATCTTGAGTTTACCGGTCAATTCATTTGCCAAAGGCCACAACAAGTATGACGATGTTGAAATAGAAATTATTACTGACCGCAGAGGGAGTTTACCTCTATTGAGTGCCCACTCCAAAAGAGCAACACTTGAACGTCATTATATTATTGCTAAACATAATGAACCCTATCGACTTCGAGTAACTAATCAAAGTAACAGGCGGGTTGGAGTGGTGATTGCCATTGATGGGAGAAATATTCTTAGCGGTCAATCGTCCGAGTTAAAATCCTACGAAGCCTTGTGTGTCCTGGAGCCCTACCAGACCAAGTATTATGGTGGATGGCACGTGGGGAGACACCAGATCAATGGATTCCTTTTCAACACCATGGACACCTATTCTGGAAGAGGATATTCTCAAAATGGTATGGGAGTGATTGCACTTGCTGTATTTAATGAAAAGCACCAGGGCAAAAACGGATATTATAACGTTCATAAGGGAAAGAATAAAAAATCAGCCGGATCAAATGGAAGAACTGTACATTTCAAACCTGGAAAGAGAGCACATGCCGAGAAGATTATCAATTATGCATCCCATGAAAATCTTTGTCAAAAGGGAATAGTGCAGTGTGGACCCAGGCACAGAAAAAATCATTTGCAAAAGACGAAGCGCCAGAACAATCGGTATGTATCATCTCCGTCGTGGCATTTTGAGCTGAGGTTATAAGAAACAGAAACAACCGTTCAGCAGTCTACGTCGTGATAAGGGGGCGGCAGCTGAACGGTTTTTGAGGAGACGTACAAAAAACTGGATTGGAACAAGAAATCGAGATTTAATTTTCAGAGAAAAATTGTCCTGCGCCCTGATGAAGCTGAAGGCCTTTGATTCCTTTTTGTGCCTCCTGCACGGGATAAAGAGATAGGGCAGGGTGGCTCCTCTGTAGTCGCGCCTTACTTTTATAAAGCGCCTTTGTTATTGCATAGCCGGTTTCCTTATCGATGCTACCTGAAGCAACAAGTATCGCTCGTGTTCCAAAGGTTCTGGCAGGAACCGAGTCAGATGCCACTTTTATCTGCGTCTTCCAGCAGGGTGGACGAGAATCGACCAGTTTGTCGATAGCAGTGTCATCGATATCCAACACCACACCCTTACAACTTTCTATCAATTTTCGGGTAGATGGAGACGGATGCACACCTATTGTAATCATTGCCTGTACTGTGCCCTGGCAGAAAGCCATGTTTCCCTGACCGTGGGATGTGGGTAATTCTTCAAACCGTGAAAAATCATCCACTGACCAGCCCTTGGCCTTCATTATAAGCCCCATGGCACGACGTTCAATTGATCCAGGGGATCCACCATTGACTCGCTTTCCTTTGAGGTCATTTAAGGTTGAAATTCCAGCATTGGATTTAACAATAATTCCAATGGGTCTGTCGTAGAGAGGGGTCAAAATGGCAAGATTCTCATAGTTGATATCGAGAAATTGAAACTGTCCCGATCTGTTGACTGCAGCATCAAGGATATCTGAATTAATAATCGCAAGATCAAATGATCCTCCCTGCAGGTTGGTAAGGCTATCAATTGCATCATGGGCAACCTTTACGCTACAATTCACTCCAGAGACTTCTTTGTTGATGGTTCTGCACAGCATTCTACCGGAAAAATGTGAGAAACTACCCTTTTCACCAGTACCTATAAGAATATCGTAGGCACTGGCGGATGGTGGCACCAGAAAAAGGATCAGCCCAAAAAATAAATTAAAAATTACAGGTACAGCGGATGGAGAATACAACTTTACAGCAATCTCTTTTTGAAAGATCATCTTTACCTCCAGTTGTTTCGACAAAATACTACACTGAAATTGAGGCCATTTAAATAATATGATCACGAAGATTTCTTAGCCGTAGGACTGAACAGGGAGCATCCCTGTAAACATTTTTGGCACAGGTGTGACTGAAAACTTCATTGATCTCACGGTAGCGATTGTGATAGACCACTATCAGGTCAGCTTCCCATTTTTTGGCCAACTTCACAACTTCTTCATAATGTTTTCCCGAACGAATATGAAATTTCACTGATTCGTCACAATTATTTTTTACAAATGATACCAACTCATCCCTGAAATGTTCTAGTGCTTCTTTACGAACTCTTTCAGAAATAAAAGATCCGACAATTGGCATGCCAAAACCTGGCATAACACTTATGAGTCTGATTTCAGCACCAAAAGGTTTTGCTATTGCTGCGGCGCCGTTGTAAACGGCCTTGGCTGCAACCGGACGATCAACATCAATGGGAACTAATATTTTCTTAAACATACGATTCTCCAAAAGGTGTTTTGTTCCACCTTTCAACTTGATTCCTGACTGTACCAATACGCCAAGTCAGGAATCATTAATATAAGTAATCGGATTCAGACCTGTCTATGCAGCATACATTTCAAGCTTATCCCTGCGCCTTCTCTGAAGAATATACACCAGGGCAAATAACGCATAGGCCGGAATAAAAATGAGTTGTTTGGGAAGTCTGTCAGTGGGCATTTGAATGTTCAGGATTTCCTGATCAAAGTCAATCCCAGCTTTTTCTGCAGCGCTCCCGAAGACCACATTGTCTATAAGTATCTTTCCTTCCTCGTTACGGGTTTCAATGCCAATCCCGTCAAGACGCTCTTTACCTGAGTTCTGATCGCCAACGGGCAGCATGACGGTTTTTGTAAACTCCTCTCCATTCATTCTTTCGCCCTTGATCATAACACGCATCATAGAACCAGGTTTTGTTTCGGTAAGTAAGGTTTCCATTCGGGTTGGAGATTCAGTTGTAAGAGGTGGGTAAAATTTATCCCAGATATATCCAGGTCTGAAGAGTAAAAAGGTCACGATAAGAAGTGCAACCGTCTCCCAGATACGGGATTTGACCAGGAAAAATCCCTGTGTCGCCGCGGCAAATGCCAGCATGGCAGCAATAGCTGCAACTACGACAAGTATCAGTACCCCCCAACTATCCACACCAATCATTAACAACTGAGTATTGAAAATAAACATAAATGGGAGGATGGCTGTTCTGATATCGTAGGTGAACCCCTGTATACCAGTTTTGATCGGATCACCGCCAGAGATCCCCGCAGCCGCAAAGGCGGCAAGTCCAACTGGAGGTGTATCATCGGCAAGAATTCCGAAGTAAAAGACAAAGAGATGAACAGCAATCAAGGGCACGATAAGACCGTTCTGAGCACCGAGATCAACAATTACCGGAGCCATCAGTGTGGAGACAACGATATAGTTTGCTGTGGTAGGCAGTCCCATACCAAGAATCAAACTGATAATGGCGGTAAATCCTAGGATCAACATCAGATTTCCGCCAGAAATATACTCTACGAATTCAGTCATAACCAGACCAACACCGGTGAGAGTGATGGTTCCGACAACTATACCCGCAGCTGCAGTTGCCACTCCGATACCGATCATATTTCTGGCACCTGCAACCAAGCCGTTGATAAAGTCATCAAATCCACTTCTAAAACTAAAGTATTCTTCCTGACTGTTTCTGAAATATCCTTTTAAGGGCTTTTGACTTAAGACTATAACTATTAGCAGCACTGTTGCCCAGAAGGCGGAAAGGGCAGGCGAGAGCCGTTCAACAACCAGGCACCACATCAAAACTACGATGGGGAGCAGAAAATACAAACCAGCCTTGGCGGTTATCCATAGGTCAGGTAATACTTTGATATCATGGGTCTGTTCGAGTTCAGGTACTTTTGTTGCGAATTTAATAAGTCCAAGATATGAGACGGCAAGGAGTCCTGATACTATATAAATAGTTGCATCTCCGGCAACGGTCTTGATCCAGCCAATGCCATAATAGGTAACCGCGGCCATAACCAGCATAAAGAGAAAACTAAACACAAATGAGAGTAACTTCTGTGCAAGAGTTTGGGTAACTTTTTTCTCCAGTCCTTCAAGACCAAGTTTACAGGCCTCAAGATGAACAATATAGACAAGTGCAATATAGGATATAATTGCAGGTAAAAAGGCGCATTTTATAACTTCAATATAGGAAATTCCGACATATTCAACCATCAGGAAAGCGGCGGCCCCCATTACGGGCGGCATCAGCTGTCCATTTGTTGAACAGGCAACTTCAATGGCACCTGATTTTTCAGCGCTAAAGCCTACTTTTTTCATCAGGGGAATAGTGAACGTCCCAGTGGTCACCACATTGGCAATGGAAGACCCGGAGACAAGTCCGGTGAGGCCTGAGGATACAACTGCTGCCTTTGCCGGACCACCCTTGAGGTGGCCAAGACCTGCAAATGCAGTACGGATAAAATAGTTACCGGCACCAGCTGATTCCAGGAGTGCACCAAAAAGAACGAACATAAAAACCATACCGGTGGAAACACCAAGAGCAACACCAAAGACGCCTTCGGTACCGAGCCAGTAATGAGACATGCCCTTATTAAGACTAGCTCCCTTATGGGCAATAACATCGGGCATAAACTGGCCGCCGAAGGTGTATATACAGAATATTGTGGCAACTATCATCAGTGGGGGGCCTAGAGCCCTGCGGGTTGCTTCAAGCAGGAGAATCATACCGGTGACAGCAACAACAATATCCATCTGGGTCGGATCACCTGGACGGTCGGACAATGAGGTATAGAAGAAATATAAGTATGATGCACAAAATGCTGCAACCATACCAAGAACCCAGTCTTGAATGGGAATGTAGTTTCTGGGAGAAGATTTAAACGAAGGGTAGGCAGTATACGAGAGGAATACAGCAAAAGCTAAATGAATTGCCCTTGCTTCGGTGTCATTAATTACGAAAAAATTAAAAATAAATGGAAGAGGAGAGGCGTACCAAAGCTGGAAAATTGTCCAGAGTAGAGGAACGAAAAAAAGAACTTTTTTGGGAAAAGCTCCTGTGGGATTTCGAGCCCCGGAATCTGTCTCAGCGATCATCTCCTGAAGTTCTTCATCGGTTTTGATATCGTTTTCTACTTCACTCATGCGATGATTCCTTCATTGAGGTTTGTGTAATGTGGGGTTTCTGGATAGTCTTGGAAATCTGGAGTAATGCAAATGCATAGTGAGAAAGTAAAAAAGGCGTACCGTCTAGCGGTACGCCTTTTTTGAAAGCATGGGCTATTACATAAGGCCGGCTTCTTTATAATACTTAACAGCTCCATCATGTAGAGGAGCAGAGAGACCGTCTTTGATCATCTCTTCTTTCTTGAGGTTTGCAAATGCAGGATGAAGTTTCTGAAATTGATCAAAATTTTCAAATACTGCTTTGACTACGTTATAAATAACGTCTTCAGGAACATCGGAGGAAGATACAAATGTTGCACCTACACCAAAAGTAGGTGTGTCAGTATCGGTTCCGCGGTACATTCCGCCAGGGATTGTTGCGGTACGATAGTAGTCGTTATCGGCAACAAGTTTATCAACTTCGGGACCTGTTACACTGACTATAACGGCATCACATGAAGTGGTAGCTTCTTTGATGGATCCACTTGGGTGTCCAACGGTGAAAACCATGGCATCAACTTTATTGTCACAAAGTGCCTTAGCCTGTTCTGAAGACTTCAGCTCTGAAGCAAGTTTGAAATCGTCATTGGTCCAACCAAGGGCACCCATAAGAACTTCCATGGTACCACGCTGACCGGAACCGGGATTACCAATATTTACACGTTTACCTTTCAGATCTTTGAAGTCTTTAACACCGGAATCTGTACGGGCAACAACAGTGAAGGGCTCAGGATGTACGGAGAAAACTGCACGAAGTTTCTTGTTTGGTCCTTTTTTGGCAAATTTTGATGTTCCATTATATGCATGGTACTGCCAATCGGACTGGGCAACACCCATATCGAGCTCACCGGCAGCAATGGTATTCAGGTTGTAAACAGAACCACCGGTGCTTTCAACGGAGCAACGAATTCCGTGCTCTTTTCTGGTTTTATTTACAAGACGACAAATGGCTCCACCGGTAGGATAATAAACACCGGTTACACCACCGGTACCAATGGTAACAAATTGTTGTTCTGCAAATGATGGGCTAGAGGCGAGAGCGAGGGCAAATCCACAACCGACAGCAATTTTGGATACAAGTTTCATTCGTTTTCTCCTGGAAAATAAACAATTTTATAAATAGTTGTACTACGAGTGATATTATTTCGAGCGAATTGATGCTGTTTCGTAAAAGTTTTTAGCCTCCTTTTGCCTGAAGTGATATGAAAATTAACTATTCAAAGGAAATACCTGCGTATTGTTCCTTTAACATAGTGAATTTTAGTAAAAATACTAATATTACATGTGAATTTAAGAGAACATTAAACAAGTAATATTAATTATCATAGATTAGGTATATCTATAAACCTGATGTAAGGCAAACACTTTTAATTCTTTTTTAAGAATGAAAATAGAGCGCAAAAATCCCGGAATATATTTTTTTATATTTAAGTGAAAATGAAGACTCTATATCAGGCTAGGAAATGGAGAAGTGGCCCATTTGCATGACTTTGGGATGCTGATTTGTTCATTCCTTCTTTTATGACTCTATCCATATATTCGCCACTCATTTGGAAGGCAACAGCAGGTTTTTTGTCAAGACACAGGTAGGAACCAAGTGCTGAGGAGTATGTGCAGCCGGTTCCATGAAGATTTGGGTTTTGCAAGCGCTGGCGTTTTGATTCGATGACGGGTTCACTGGCTTGTACCAGGAAATCACTGATTGTTCCCTCTGACTCTTCAATATGTCCGCCTTTTACAACGACCCCTCTCATTAACGGATACTGCTTTAAGAGGAACCTGGCACAGTCAATGGCCTCCTTAGCGGTGGTAATTGATCGATTACTGAGAAATTGTAGCTCAAACCTGTTTGGGGTAAGCCAGGAAACCTTCGGCAAAAGTTCTTTTTGAAGGATCGAAAGTGCATTATCAGTTAAAAGTCGTTCACCTGTGGATGATGCCATAACGGGATCATAAATAACCTCACCTGAAAAGGGATCGAGTAGTTGGGAAAGACAATGAAGTATTTCGTCGTTTCCAGTCATTCCGATTTTTATATGGGTGACATTATGATTTTCCAAAACAGCTTGAATTTGCGTCTTAATAAAATCGACTGGCAGGGGTGTTATTTTCTGCACTCCTTTGGCATTTTGCACAGTAAGACAGGTGATGGCAGCTGCCCCATAAACCCCGATACTGGTCATGGTTTTCAGATCAGCCTGTATTCCCGCTCCCCCCGAAGGATCAGAGCCGGCAATGCTCAGCAGGGTTGGTTGAAGCAACAATCGGCTCACCTCTAAATTAAGAATATTAGTAACTATTTAGCAAATACCTGTTAGTTAGTATAACACTGAACTGTAACTGTTTAGCAGTGCTCCAAATTCGTTCATTCGGAGTCTACGCTTACCTGGGTATTCGAAGCATACTATTGCTATGTAATAAGGCCAGGTAAATAAAGACTCCGAAATAGACGTAGTTGGGGTGCTGCTGAATAGTTACGGATATTCTTATGTTCACAGTGTGTCATTCCGTCTATTGCGAAATATAGTAAAATGCAATACTATTGCAAGGTCTCATCATATTAATCATCAGAAAAACCCCTTGCAACACTCATAAAATGCCATCAAATCCACAAGTTTACGACGAAAGTAAAGTAAAGACTCTAAGTTCTCTTGAGCATATTCGCAAACGTCCCGGAATGTATATTGGACGGCTTGGTTCAGGTACTCACCCTGACGATGGTATCTATATCCTGCTCAAAGAAGTAGTCGACAACTCGGTTGATGAATTTATCATGGGAGCAGGTAAAAAGGTAGATGTCGCCATCTCTGAAGAGGGCAGGGTGGTCGTGCGTGATTTCGGTCGGGGGATTCCCCTTGGAAAAGTAGTGGAATGTGTGTCGCGAATTAATACCGGTGCTAAATATTCAACGGATGTCTTTCAGTTTTCCGTGGGTTTAAATGGAGTCGGTACCAAGGCAGTCAATGCCATGTCTGATTTCTTTAAAGTGACAGCATTTCGAGAAGGAGAGTTTGCCACTGCGACCTTCTCAAACGGGATACTCAAGGATCAGGATAAAGGTACAACCAGTGAACCGAATGGAACTCTGATTGAATTCCTTCCAGATGCCGAACTTTTTCCAGATTTTCATTTTGATCTTGAGTATGTAGACAAAAGGCTCTGGCGTTACGCCTATCTCAATGCCGGGATGAAAATTTACCTTGATAAAAACTGTTACTTTTCCAAAAACGGCCTTCTTGATTTGCTCGACAAAGAACTTGGCGGTCAGGGCATCTACGATCCAATATACTATCAAGATCCTACCCTGGAATTTGCCTTCTCACACACCGAAGGATACAGCGACACCTATTACAGCTTTGTAAACGGAACCTACACCAGTGAAGGCGGAACCCATCTTTCGGCATTCCGTGAAGGTATCCTGAAAGGGGTGAATGAATTTTCCAACAAAAAATTCAGTGGCAATGATGTTCGTGATGGAATTGTTGCGACCCTTTCCGTTAAGATTGCAGATCCGGTATTTGAATCACAGACAAAAAATAAACTCGGCAACACCGATATTCGTGCCTGGATTGTAAATAAGGTTAAGGATGCTGTTTCCAGCGCTTTATATAAGGATACGGAACTGGCAGACAGACTGATGGAAAAGGTACAACGCAATCAAAAAGTCCGCAAAGAACTACAAAGCGTCCGAAAAGAGGCAAAGGCTAAGGCTAGGAAAGTTGCTCTTAAAATTCCACAGTTAAAAGATTGCAAACACCATCCAACCCGGAATGCACCTTCTGCCAAAGATTGTGAAAACATGGTCTTTATAACAGAGGGACAATCTGCTGCTGGTTCTATTGTTTCGTCCCGGGATCCACTAACCCAGGCCGTATTTTCATTGAAGGGTAAGCCCATGAATGTCTTTGGGCAAAAACTTGCACTCCTCTACAAGAATGAGGAAATGTACTCCCTGATGCGTGCCTTAAACATCGAAGAATCCATCACTGATCTGCGTTTTGATAAGGTCATTCTTGCCACCGATGCCGATGTGGATGGTCTGCATATCCGCAATCTACTCCTTACATTTTTCCTTCATTATTTCGAACCTTTGGTGAAGCTTGGCCATGTGTATATTCTGGAAACACCAATTTTCAGGGTACGCAACAAAATAGAAACGCATTACTGTTATAACGAGAAGGCCAAGGACCAGGTTACACGACAGCTTCAAGGAAAGGGGAAGGTGAAAAAAGCTGTTGAGACCACTCGTTTCAAAGGCCTGGGTGAGATATCGCCCAAAGAGTTCAAACAGTTTATTGGCCCTGATATCATCCTTAAACAGGTGGATATGGGGTCTGTAAGTGAAATGACAGAAGTGCTTTCCTTTTATATGGGAAAAAACACTCCTGACCGCAAAGCATATATTATGGAAAACCTTCTGTAGGAAAATAAGTGGAATCACAGCACGGTAAACTACATCAGCTTTTTGAATATAATTTCCTCGAATACTCCTCCTATGTAATTAAAGAGCGTGCTATTCCTGATATTAATGACGGTCTCAAACCTGTACAGCGTCGCATTCTTCAAACCCTTCATAATATGGATGATGGCCGCTTTCATAAGGTGGCAAACGTTGTCGGAGCCACCATGAAACTGCATCCCCATGGGGACCAGTCTATCTTTGCAGCTCTTGTTAACCTTGCGAACAAGGGATACCTTATCGATCGCCAGGGGAACTACGGAAACATTTTCACAGGAGATTCCGCATCCGCTCCTCGTTATATCGAGTGTCGCCTGTCACCACTTGCCCGTGAGATTATGTTCAATAAGGATCTCACCGAGTTTGTAGATTCCTATGATGGCAGGATGCAGGAACCGGTAACCCTGCCATGCAAAATTCCATTATTGTTACTGCAGGGTGCAGAAGGGATTGCAGTCGGCATGGCCACAAAGATCATGCCTCATAATTTTTGTGAATTGCTTGAAGCCCAGAAAAAAATTCTTCGGGGAGAAGAGTTTACCCTCTATCCCGATTTCCTTCAGGGCGGGATGGTTGATGTTTCTTTGTATAATAACGGAAATGGTAAGATCCGCTGCCGTGCCAGAATGGAAGAAGCCAATGAAAAGACCATCCTTATAAAAGAAATCCCCTATACTACCACAACCGAGTCTTTAATTGATTCCGTAGAAAAGGCCGCCAAAGCCGGTAAAATAAAGATTATTTCCATCAATGACTACACCGCAGAAGAGGTGGAAATTGAGATCAAACTTGCCCGTGGCATCTATGCCAAAGACACCATAAAGGCACTCTATGCCTTTACCGACTGTGAAGTTCCGATTAGCCCCAATCTCACCCTCGTCCAGAACGGTGTCCCCAGAACGGCAACGGTTGAAGAAGTGCTGCGTTATAATACGGAAAAGCTTCTTTCCGACTTAACCCGGGAACTTGAAATCGACAAAAATCGTCTCGAAGATCGGCTCCATGCCCGTTTACTCGAACAAATATTTATCGAAGAGCGTATCTACAAGACCATCGAAGAGAAAACCAGTTACAAGGCTGTGATTATAGGAGTTGATGAAGCACTGCTGCCATTCCTGGAAGAACTGCAACAACCCGTCGTCACTGAAGATATCGAAAGACTTCTCGAAATTCGAATTAAGCGCATATCCCGTTATGATATCAATAAGCAGAAAAAGGAAATCCAATCCATTCGTGCTGATATCAAAGCAATCGTCAAACACCTCAAGGATATGGTCCTGTTTACTACTAATTATATTGATAAGATCCTTACAAAATATGGTGAAGAATACCCACGCCTAACAGAATTGAGGGAGTTTACTGAAGTCAGTGTCCGTAGAGTTGCGCTATCAAATCTCACGGTGTGTTATGACCGGGAAGAAGGGTTTTTGGGGCACCAGATCAAATTGAGTGGGGGAGATGCGGAATTTTCCATCCCCTGTTCCGAGTATGATAGATTGCTGCTGATTTACGAAACAGGAATGTATAAGATTATCCAGGTAACGGATAAACTCTTTGTAGGTCACGATCTCCGCTGGATCGGCAAGATGAAAAAAGGCCTGGTCTTTAATATGGTGTACAGGGAAGGGCAGGAAAACCTTTGCTACGTCAAGCGCTTTTCCACACCAAAGTTTATTCTTGATAAAGAATACAAGCTTTTCGATGAGCATAAACGATCAAAAATCCTTCTGCTTTCCTTTGGCGAAGAAAAGAGCGCCCGTGCCAGTCTGGTACCAGCACCTCGCGCTAAAACCAATGTTGTCGAAATCCTCTTTGATGAGTACCTTGTAAAAGGGCCGGCTGCAAAGGGCAAACGTGTTTCGACACGGAAAGTCCGGCGCGTGATTGATGCCACCGGTAAAAAACCACAGCCAAAGAAGGTCAATCTGGCCCTTCCGGGTATGGACAGTCCAGATCCCGATCAGAATGAAGAAAAGTAATTATCGCTAGTAGTTACTTATCTTTAAATCAAGTTGAAATAAATTTTCTGCCTTACTCCCCTTTGCTCATTCCTTACAAATCCCTCAACCACCCTATATTACATATACCATAGTTTGTAGCCTTTTCGTTTTTTGTGTCGCACAGTTTCTCCATGATGATATATTTCCGTAATATACTGAACTTAATATATAAAATTTATTGCAACAGATAGTTAATGAATGTAGATTCATTGATGGTTGCTCGGTTGTCTGATATCGACCTTTTGCATGAATAGTATCTCGATGACAAAGGTGTACTTTCCACTTTAGGCGCTTTAATATCTCGATAAATGGAAGATCTTTTCCATCTTTAATAGTTAAATATAAGAATAAGTGGAAAAAAGCGGAATCTATTACTGTCAATATGATGGAAAATTCCCACTTATTAATACTGTATGTCATACGGATCTAAAAATATGTAACTATATGTAAATATTGATTATGTTTAAAACATTATTTGTGAATTATTTTTGAGTCGGAATTACCATACTTTCGATAGCCATAATTTTGGACTTAAACTATCCGACCAATCAAAATAAAATATTTATTGTTTTTATCAAACTGGTTGATGCTGTAGGTATTTCGATAATCATCGCATCAATATTTACTTATACATCTGGAACCTCGCAATTTATTGAAATAAATCAAAGACTTACTGAAAGACCACATGATACGTACCATGAATGGCATTTTTCAAAAAAAAGGGGTCAAGTCTTTGCTTGACTTAAACATAAACAGGTAAAGGTCAAGCAAAGACTTGACCACTGTTTTCCTTTGTCGCGACTCACGATAGTCATGACCAGCGGTTTAAGGTTGAAGGGGGAAGCTGATCCTAGGCCAGCATCAAAAAAATGGTAAAGTTGTCGCGGTTTTTTGGGAGGGCGCAAAGGGTGGTAGGTGTACTTGCCGTTACCCGGCCCCTCCGCTGAAAATAGCGATTACTAATTTTCGAATTAATTAATTATAGGGAGATTGTTATGAAAAAAGTTGTAATTGCAATGGCAACATCAGCGCTTTTGGTGGCTCCGGCATTTGCCTCTGATCACGCTAGCGAAACGCACAGTAAGCACGCTGCGGTTTCTGATGAAGTTATGACCTCGCAACGCGAGGCTCTTGCTAAAAGCACAAAAGGTAAAGGCTTCGGTCCACAAACACCGCGTGATATTGATTCCAAGGCCGGAAACAACGCGCGTATTTTTGGCCGCGCGCCCGCTTCTACAGAAATGAATCTGTGCAACATTCACTTCCACGAAAACGCCGAACACAAAGCCAAAGACTTCTCGGTTTATGCCGGTAACGGAGACGGTCACGGTTATGGTAGCGGTTATAAATATTCCGGTACTTTCAGCCACTCTGAACTCGCACCAGTTGCACATAACGCTTGCCCAAGTGCCCATGGCGACCTTGAACCAGGTGATACAATTGAGGTTCATTACGTTTACAGCACCGCTCAAGTTACGCCCGGTCCGACTCTGGGTTCTTGCCTGAGTGATTCCATTAATAATCCGCAACTGCGCGTTGAAACTCAAGTATACGTACTTGTGAATGATGACAATGCGCTCGATTTCGGAAAACTGGCCAACTATGAACAAGTTGGTGACCTGTATCAGGCTACTGATATCCCTACTAACACTGGTGCTCCGGTCGTGTTCGAAGGCTCTACCACAGGCCCCGGCTACAACGAAAAAGGCTCCCCCTTTCAGGTTACTTGGGCTGTTCGGCCTCATGTTGCCAAAGTCAACATCAACACTGTTGGAGACTGGTGTAAAGACAATGATTTCAAAGAAGATCATGCACATGGTGTAAGAAACCTCGTGAAGAATCCCGATCTTCTTTCTACCATCGAGTAATTAGATATTCACCTGAGCGCAATAAAAACAGCCGCCTCTTTGTTAGAGGCGGCTGTTTTTATTGGTGCGACCGGCAGAAAGACAAAAACAAGGTGGAGGGGGACGTCAATGTTATTATGCGTCTCTTGAGTATAACGTGATTGGGCTTGGTCAAGCTAACAGGCTGAAAAACCCGGTTAAGTCTGCACAGTAGGAAGGGGAAGAAAGAAGGGGGCAAGTCTTTGCTTCACTTTTAGAGTGTAAAATGGAACTTGAAATAAACGTAATTGATGCATTTTCTGAATCTGTATTTGGTGGAAATCCCGCGGCGGTAATCATTACAGATAGCTGGCTTTCAGATAAGCTCATGCAATCCATTGCATCAGAGAATAATCTCTCCGAGACGGCATTCTTAGTTATGTCGAAACCGAGCACATATCAAATTCGCTGGTTTTCACCAATCACTGAGATTGCATTTTGTGGTCATGCGACATTAGCGTCAGCTTTTGTCTTATTTACTAAATCCCCGGAAATAAACGCCATAACTTTTTCAGCTAAAGCGGTTGGCGAATTATCCGTTGTCAAATCTGATTCAGGAAAAATTCAACTGGACTTTCCAAATACCAAGCCTGAAAGGGTCGAAAGTATTCCTAATAGCTTGAAGTCTGGCCTGTCTATCGAGCCTATTGAAGTTTATCGTAATTCTCAGGCATACTTTGTGGTTTATAAATCAGAGTTCGATCTTTTATCTGTAGTTCGTGATAATGAATTACTTAAGCAGCTCAAACCGCTTGATGTCGTCGTAACCTGCCAATCAGAGTCACAAGAGTATGATTTTATCTCTAGGTATTTTTGGCCTGCGAACGGTGGCGATGAAGACCCAGTGACTGGCTCAATTCATACAGGCTTAGCACCATTTTGGGCTGAGCGTATAGGTAAGCAAGAGTTAACAGCATACCAAGCATCCAGTCGTGGTGGTGTGCTCCACTGTATAGTTTCGGGTGATAGAGTTTTAATTTCAGGTAATGCTGTTCAGTATTTAAAGGGTAGTATTATAGTTTAGGGCCACAAATTTCTAACTCCGCGCTCTGCGGAAATTAACCACCTGTTATTGTACCATAAATACAACTAAGGCCTCAGCGTGTTGTGATGCAACAAATAGTGAAAGGTGGGTCTTCCAAAATAGGGAACTTTTTCTACAGACTCGTTCGGTAAAAAAAGGATACATTAAGTGAACGAAATTTATTTCATAAATCCATTTTCACGACCGGAATCGCTTCTTTAATAGGTGGGGGACCGGGGGAATGATTGTCACGGTTTTGTCAAAAAGATATTGGGTCAATTGGGGACAGACCACGATTGACTGAAAAAAAGGTGAACAAATTAGGAACTATTATCATATTAATCTTGCGGTCATAGAATTTAGCGTTATAATGAAACTTAAAGGTTAATCGTTTAATTCAAAATTAGAGAGTGAAAGATGATACAGCAATCTACTGCAATAGCATTTCAGAGCGGCTTACAATCATATGGAAAGAGTGCATCCCAGGAAAGCAGTTCCCCAAACAGGACTAAAAGCAGCTCTCAGCAACAACCTGAGCAAGCCAGTCAATCTTCTCCTGACGTTGTAACTAGTTTTTCACAGGCTGGCCTGGAAGCCGCCAAGGCCCTTACTCAGCCCCAAGAGGTAGCTTCTCAGGGCAGAACCGAAGAAAGAAGGGGAGAGTCAGAGCTTCGCGAATCATCGGCTAAACAACAGCAGGAAATGAGAAGTCAGGGAGAGCAGCAAATGTCAGGACCTATTGACCTCCTCGCTTAATAATATCTCCCCGGCATTTAACCTGGAGGCGATTCTCAAAAACGGTTTGATTGACCTCTCTCTCTGTAACGTAAAATTTATTAAAAAGATTGGATGAGGTCAGTAGAATGATCCGTAGCTGAATAACCAAACATCAGTGTCAGCGGAGCGCCTGATCCTTACCTCAGTTGGCTAATTATATCCGTGAAATGGCCAGATTGCCTACTTATAGCTAGAAAGTGTTCCTTTGTCTTTTCTCTGTTATCTATCGTTTCTGCAACGCAAAATATCTATCTTCTCAAATGATTTCAACTCCATTGGTGTTCTGAGCTTGGGAAGGGGTAAGTCTTTGTTTAGCTCTTTGTTCGTCCTGAAATAATCAATCGTATTGTAGTACCACCAAGAATAGCATATCCCAATACCTAGGAGTTTGTCGGACTTGAACAATTGACGCATTCTATCACGCTGATATTACGCAATTAAAAGTCTTGCTTATTCTTTGTGTGGAAATGTCGATGCGTGTAAAACCAGCAAGTTACAAGTGCCACATTTTTATAGTCCGACAGACTCCTAGTATCATTTGAGAATCATAGCAGGGCAGGGGGAAATGTTTTTTCTGACAAAAAAGACTACGAACTCCTTTCCGCCATTCTGTAGGAAATTTCCGGGTTGTTTGATTTGCGTCAAGCAGCGCTCGTTGTGAACCTCGTATTGTCTTGAAAAAAGAAGAGAAAAAATGTATAGCAGGCTATTCACTAGAATTCTGAACCCACCAAACGGATGTTCTCCCCATGAAAAAAAACCCGCCACGAAAACGCTACAAGCTCACCCTGGAATACGACGGCACCCGTTTCAGCGGTTGGCAGAAACAAAATGACGCCCGTACCATTCAGGGGGCATTGCTTGATACAGGTATGTCCCTTTTCCAAGACCAAAAAATCGACGTCCAAGGCAACGGCAGGACCGATGCTGGCGTGCATGCCCTGCGGTATATCGCACATCTGGAAACCATCACGACTCTCCAGCCTGAAACAATTCTGTCCCAATTTAACGACTTGTTGCCAAACAATATCGTCCTGCTCGATGTGGAGCCCTGCCACCCTCGCTTCCATTCCAGGCACCACTGCATCGGCCGCAGCTATCTTTATCAGATTGCCAAACGCAAGACTGCCTTCCAGAAGAGATATGTCTGGTGGGTAAAGGACGAACTTGATACACGGGCCATGATCGAGACCTTGAACATGTTTGTCGGTATGCACGACTATGCGTCGTTTGCGCAAAAACAGGAACTCAAGAAATCCACCAAGGTCCTGATTAATGCCGCCCAATTAGTTGAAACGGACGACCTTATCACCATCCGCATAGTCGGCTCGCACTTCCTCTGGAAGATGATTCGGCGGATGGTCGGGGTTCTTGTGGAAGTGGGGCGACACCACCAGACTTCAGCAGAAGTTGGTGGCTTTCTTCAACAGCCATCCGACGTCCCTGGTCATTATACTGCGCCGCCATCCGGACTTTTCTTTGAAAGGGCATTCTATTTTGAAGAGGAATTTCAGGATTTTTTATTAGAAATAAGCCAGTAAATCTGAGCCGTGTTCCTCATCGAAAGGGGTCCAAAAAAGGATCATTAAATCAGTGTGTCTACTCTGCATTGTACATGGGGTAAAGTTGCTTGATTTATAGGGAAATTTACAACTGGAGTCCGACATGGATTTGAAAAACAAAGAATTATGTAAAATCAGAACGATAACAACATTTTTAGCTTTAACTGAAGACAAGATGCACTGGAAAGAGGAAATCTTAAAAGCCTCTTCTTTTTGTTCTGATTTGTCTAAACAATTTCATTCGCAGGGATACACCGTTCAATCAATAAGAATCGTCACAAACCCGTTTGGTGAGTATTTGAACACGGAAAGTATTGAAAAGGCCAGGGAAGATCTCTCGTATCTTAGCCAGCTCCTCAACTCATCTGACTTGAGTGGAATCCGTGTTAGACTTGCCATTGGAGAGGCGCAAAACAAACGTGAAATAGAGATGATACCTGAACTTGTTAAAGAGTTTGGTGATCTTTGCAATGTATGTGTTAATGTTGGGATTGATGATGCGGAAGTTCTTAATAATAAATTAATTACTTGCTCTGCCGAGGCGGTTTCAAAAATCAGTAAAATAACCCCAAGAGGAGAAGGTAATTTTAATTTTACAATAAATTTCAACTGTGCCCCCCTGATCCCATATTTCCCAGCTAGCTATCACAGGAAAGAGTTGGGCAACCGCTTTGTTATAGGACTTGAAACCCCTGATTTACTTGTTGCTGCACTTGAGAATTTCCACCAACATTCTAATACTACCGAACACAACGATTTATATAAAGGTTACTACGAGGCAATGCATGACGCGCTTCAATATCATGTGACAGCGATTAATGAAATTATAGAGCATTCAGGTAACAATGAAGACTTTAGTTTTTCAGGTTTTGACAGCTCGGCAGCACCTTCTAAAAACTGCGCAAGCATGGTCGAAGTCTATGAACTAATGGGGGTTGACTATTTTGGAGCATCGGGGACAGTGGAGGCCTCATCACTTCTAACTAAAGTATTCAAGTCTATTAAGGGGGTGACTCTCGTTGGCTTCTCCGGGCTTATGCTTGCCTTAACGGAGGATACTGGTCTTGCCCGTGGAACCATTAATTCAGATTACGATATCCGCTCGCTATTAACATATAGTGCTGTCTGCGGCATAGGATTGGATACGGTACCAATTCCGGGCGACACCTCTATTGATAAAATTTCAGCATTAATGAGAGATACCGGAACAATGGCCTTTCGCTTAAACAAGCCATTAACCATTCGGTTGTTTCCCGTTCCTGGATTGAAAGCGGGGGATATGACAGTATTTGAAAGTGATGATTTGTGTAATTGTGCCGTCCTGGCTGTACCATAAAAAGAATTTACTGTGCTAACGTATCTACCAGCAGTCGTTGATACTTAGCTGTTCTTCTTCTGGGCGCAGCAAAAATCATTGGGAGCTGGAAAACGTCTATAGACTTTTCTCGGAAAGAAGGCATTCATGAAGAATGGTTTTGAGTTCTTCTACCGTAAAAGGTTTTGGAACCACTCCGCAAAAACCGTATTCTCCGTAATTGGCCATGACAGGATCATTTGCATATCCACTTGAAACCAGGGCCTTGACATCTGGATCCAGAGCTCGGATCTTCTCCAGAGTTTCCAGCCCTCCCATGCTCCCTGGAATGGTTAAATCCATGATCAATAAATCAAATGGATTGTTTTTTTTCTGTGCTTCCATATACAATTCGATTGTTTCATAACCATCCGAGGCAGAGACACTTTCACAACCAAGGTATTTGAGTATTTCCATTAACATTTCCCGAACTATCACCTCATCATCCATGATCAGAACCCGTCCGATGACAGATGGGAGAGAAGTTGTATTCCCGGCTTCGGGGGGCAGAATGGTAACAGTGTGAGGTGTAGCAGGAATGTAAATGGTAAATGTTGTACCCAAATCGACTTGAGACTGAACTTGAATCAAACCGTCATGGCTTTTTATGATTGAATAGGAAATAGCCAGTCCCAAACCGCTCCCTGATTCTTTACTGGAAAAATAAGGATCGAATATTTTAGGGATGTGCTCCTTTGGAATACCACAGCCCTTATCTTTAAATTGCAGCTTCACATACTCCCCAGGAGGAAGAGTAGTGTCTAAACCCAATCCAATAACTTCATTTTCACCGCTTATGGTTATGGTTCCACCAACTTTCATGGCCTGACTTGCATTGATAACAAGATTTTGGGTTACCTGGCTTAGCTGCCCCTCATCCACTTCAACCGACCAGAGATCTTTCGGGAAATCAAAGACGCAGTTTACGTTAGAACCTCTGAGGACAAAAGCAGTTGAATCTGCAATTAAAGCACCGATAGTGGTGGTTCGCTTGATAGGAGCTCCACCCTTGGAAAAGGTAAGTAATTGCTGGGTTAAGCCCTTGGCGCGAAGGGTAGCCCGTTCTGTGTTCTCAAGGTAGCTGTTTGTTTTTTCTGGGTCATTGAGATACATCTTTGCCAGAGAGACATTGCCAAGAATAGCAGTTAGCAGGTTATTAAAGTCATGGGCAATACCCCCGGCGAGAACTCCGAGAGATTCTATTTTCTGGGCCTTATTCAGCTCTTCTTCCATACGTTTTTTTTGAGTTACGTCACGAAAGATACATTGCGTTCGAACTGGCTTCCCATCGACAAACTTGCATATAGCATTACCTTCTATACTCACACTGCGACCGTCTTTTGCAGTAAAAACAGTGTCGATATAATTGATTTTTGGCTCAGTTATGACTTTCTTGAAAACCGCTTCGCAGTGATCTTGACAGTTTGGAGAAATTAATTGAAAAATAGTGAGGTTCGCTACTTCTTCTTCACTGTAGCCGAGAGTTTCTCTCCAGGCACGGTTTACGTAAAGGAGATGGCCGTCGGGAGCCACCAGTTGAATGAGGTCAGTGGTATTTTCAAAAAGCTCCCGGTAGCGCTCTTCACTTTCCTGAAGGGCTTTGGCATTAATCTGGATTGCACTGAGGTTCCTGAATACTCCAGTCATGGCAACTGGCTCACCATCGATAAATCGAGTTGAGCAACGGCCTTCAACGTTTACTTCACGTCCGTCTTTAGCAATGAATACAGTAATGTTTCGGTCAATTTTTTGTCCGGAAAGGAGATCCTCAAAAATAAGCTGACATTTTCCCTGATATTTGGGATCGACAATATCCATCAACCTGAGGTTTTTTAGATCTCCCTCACTGTACCCCAGAGTATTTGTCCACGCTTGATTGACAAAGAGGAACTTACCATCTGGTGTTACTGAATGTATAAGATCTGAGGTGTTATTTTTCAAGGCATCGAAAAACTGAGCCTTAGTTGTCAAAGTGGCGATGGATCGTTTTTGCCTGGCAACAGTTTCTTCTAATTCTTTGATCTTTTGAGTGAAAGCTGTCGAGTCGGTTTCCTGGGTCATTGCTATGCTGTCCTCTGCTTAGTCGGCATCTGGGATAAAACTGCGGCAACCAGTATCTCGTTTTATTGTCATGTTTCCGAGTGTAAACCACCAATACAGGCCGTTTGGAGATTTGGTGAAGACACTACTAAACTAAATGTCCCTTGCTCATAATCGGGAGTCGTATGAACCAATATATTTAAGAACAACTTCCTGACAAAAAAAATGTATCAAAAATAGTTAATCAAATCATTTTCAAGAAGACAAGGATAAAAAAGCAATCATATCAGTATTTCCGTACGATTATAATTTAAGACATAGCAATTAAATGCTTTCAATTCCGTGATCGACGTTCACAGGTGATAATAATTATAATAAGGTCAATATAATGCATCGAAGCCCTCTTTATTTACTAGTGTAGTCACGCAGATTATCACAAAAAACGCGAATATGGTCATCGCTCGTCACAAAAGATGTAACCAGTCTCACAAAAACATTATTTTCCTGAAGAGTTTTCCTGCTGGAAGCGCGGTTACCGGCCAATTATAGAATTCGGCTCCGGCTGTTTGCAATGACTCTGCCAACTGTTTGGGCATAATAATAAAAATTTCGTTGGCATCGCATGGCCAGACCTGTTGGATTCCCGGAAAACCAGCCAACATTTTCACTAATTGCTGCGCTTTGTCATTGGCGTGTCTGGCAAGATCGAGGCAGTGATCACCCTTCAACCAGCCAACAAATTGAGCACCAAAGAGACGTCCTTTCGAAAGAAGATGCCCAGATCGTTTTCTCCGGTGTATAAAATTGACTGCAAGGTCACGGTTAAAAAAAATAACCGCTTCGGCTGCGAGCGCCCCGCATTTGGTTGCGCCAAGAGTGAGGACATCAACCCCGGCTTTCCAGCTTATATCAGCAGGTTTGCACCCTAGAGATACGACCGCATTAACAAATCGTGCACCATCCATATGGACATGGAGCCCATTTTCATGGGCTATGGCGCAGAGCGTGGTGACTTCTTCCTTTGTATAGACTTGGCCAGCCTCATTGGTCTGCGTAATGCTTAGGGCCTTTGCCGTTGGTGTGTGGGGAGCTTCAGGAGAGGTATCCCTGAAAAATTGTCGCAGATGCCGGGATTCGAGTTTTCCTGCTTTCTGAGAGAGGGGCAAGAGGCGGGCACCTCCGGAAAAAAATTCAGGGGCCGTTGATTCATCAAGAAGTATATGGGCGTGATGATGGCAAAGAATTGTTTCCCATGGCTGTACCATACAGGAAAGGGCAAGAGAGTTAGCAGCGGTACCGGTGGCAACGAAAAATGCATCGAGTTCACAGCCAAAAAACTGTTTTAAGGCCTCGGTTGCCTCCGCGCACCATCGATCATCGCCGTACCCGTGGGTGAACCCGCTGTTTGCAGACAATACTGTTTCAAGTATCTGATGAGAGGCTCCAGCCTGATTGTCACTTCCAAATTGCATCAAACTCTCCTGATTTATTTTTTTTCAACTGTCATTTCCTAACAGCTTCTGTTGATATTTCCGTCTAACAGTGTGGTATTCGTAAAGGCCTGGACAATAAATTAGGATATCGGTTCGGTCAACAATTAAGAGATTTTCATGTGAATATTAAAAAGATGAAAAAATTTGATTTTTCCCTTTCATTCCTTGATAAATTATTGCTAACACTCATTAGTGAAGTTAATACACATTACTTATCCTTTAAGGAGCAGAAAATGAGTGTCCCAAAAGTCTCTATACGAAAAATTCTTTACACTACAGATCTTTCAGAAACCGGGCGCCATGCATTTGCTTATGCCGCCAGTCTCAGCAAACTCTATGACGCCGAATTAACTGTTATGCACGTGGTTGATGAGATGCCGGAACTTGATCATCGTCTGGCTGGTTATATGCCAAAAGACCTCTGGGAGGCAATTAAAGACCGCGACCTGACGGAGGCAAAGGAAGTACTCCTTGGAAGAAAAAGAGACAACACCGTAATTGTTGGTGAATGTGTTGATCGATATTGCTCAGAAATTCGAATGGATTCGACGGAAAAGGAAACTATCAGCTATGATGTCATGGTAAAACTTGGTGATCCTGTTAAGGAGATTGTAAAAGTTGCTATGGAACATGATTATGATCTGATCATTGTCGGCCGTCATGGACGCAGTAAACTTCATGAGGCCGTTCACCGCAGCACCGTTCGTGGGTTACTGGATGCCACCAGTATTCCTGTTTTTGTGATTCAGGTACCGGAGTAAAACAAATGTCCTGGCACAAACGATGAAAGTCTCCGCCAGTTTGTGAGATACATGTATTTATTTGTTATAATCGGTCACTTGTTGCTAACTTAATGCCCAATCCGACAAGTAAGGTGCCAATGCCACGATCCATCCAGCACGATACTTTTGTGTTGTTACTGAGATATCCAGTTAGCTTACCACCAATAAGAATTAAGGGAGGTTCAACGAAAGCAGCTACAACAATAATGAGAGAGCCGTGGAGGAATAATTGCGAACTAACGGGGCCTGCCCCGGCTTCAACAAATTGCGGAAGAAATGCTATAAAGAAAACAGCTACTTTAGGATTTAATACTGCAACCAGTACGCCCTGTTTGAATATTTTCATCAAGCCCTTTTGAGAGACCTGACCACTTACAGATATATTTGCCCCCTTAGAACGTAACGCTTGTATACCAAGCCAAATAAGATAAGCTGCACCAATCCATTTAACTGCTGAAAATGCTACGGCAGAAGTGGCCAAAATAGCAGATAAACCCAAGGCCGCAAAAATGACATGGATAAATGCACCCGTCCAAATGCCAAACATTGCTGAGAAGCCAGACTGGACACCTCTTTTAGCAGTTTGACCAAGAATAAAAGCCATATCTGGTCCTGGGGAGAGGTTTAACAGAACAGCAGCTGTAAAAAATGTTACCCAATGGGCAAGAGAATAATCAAACATTTCCTTTCAAATCCTTTCTCAGATAGTCGTAAGATTTCTATTTTTGTGCATAACAAGTTGTTGTCAGGTCTCTGGATATCATGTGTATTTCGTATGATATACGGAAACTGGATATCTTCTTTATACAATCATTTTAGATCCAGTGGCAAGGTTAACCATTTAAGTAAACCTGAAACTATTACGTATATAGGCTGATAGGGGATCACCGGAGGTTTGCCTGCTACCTGTGTCGGATTAGATCTCACTTTATCTACAAAACTGTCAGATTGAGTCAGCACAACTATAACTAATGCTTGAGGAAACCGTAGTTCTTTTCAAACTTCCAGAACCAGATGGCAAGTTGTTGTTGAAAGAGGAAGGCCAGGGCTACCATCATGGCTGTCTGGGGTGGAAATGCTGTAACCGCTATTCCAATACATATGGGTAGATTGCGTAATTCAACATTTAAAAGCAGGCTCATCGCATCCTTATATGAGAAGAAATTACGCCCGATCACGACACAGAGAGCCAATATGGTGCAATACCAGAGTAAAAGACAGGACAGGGCCTGGAAGATAAGTTCCGGATAGGAAAAAAACATCCCTGCCTTCATGCTCACGCTTGTGAATAGCAGATATATTAACCCCCAGACGCTTATTGCAGGCAACAATGGCTTTATATTCTGTTGAAATTCTTTCTGGCCATACCGTTTCAAGAGGAGCTTGTAGGCGTAAACTCCTGCAATAAGGGGAATAAATACAACCAGCCCAATAGTTCTGCCAATGTGGAGAATATCTATTTCCACAAGGGTACCCGCCAAAAGGTAAAGATACAGTGGAGCGAGCAGTGAACCGAGGATGAGATTCGTTGTGCTCAGCTTCAGGGATGCATTGACGTTTCCTTCAAAAAGCATGGTAAAGGCTACGACCATATTTCCACCCGGAACAACACTGATAATCAGAAGGCCGACGCGTAATTCTGGCCATGGTGCCAGAAACATCTTCCCAATGAGTAATGCAGTCAGTGGCAGGATGAAGAAATTCATTAAAAGATTGACAAGCATCAACCGTAAATCAGTGAGTTTCAGTAACTCCCTTGGCTGAAATCCTATCATTGCTGGGAAAATTGTTGCAATTGCAACCGGTAATATAAGTGTTCTCAAGAGAGAGGTGTCGATAAACTGACCACAGAGCAAGGCTATACAAATCACACTGGGAATAACAGAAATTAGATTTCTGGATGGAAATGTAAATAGCGCTCGAAGGCTCATTTGTTTTAATGGAGGGTGGACATGCGTCCTATCCTTTCTGCAGGGTTCCCTGCAGGGAGTGGTGTCCTGCGTGAATAATAAGGGCTGTCACAATATCACCGGGCCTGCAGCTGTTTACGGTGTCTGCAATATGGACAAGATGGTTTGTTCCGGTTCTTGCGACAATTGCACTTCCGTCATTCTTTTCAACCATCATGGAAAGCTCTTGGCCAACATAATTATTATTGTGTTCAAGACAAATTTCATCCTGTCGTGTCTGGAAGCGTAGTAATCGTTCGGCTTTAAGCGATTCGTCCACTTTGTCCTCAAATTCTGCAGAGCGGGTTCCGGGACGATCAGAATACTTGAAGGAGTATGAGCCATGATAGTGGACTTTCTCCAAAAGAGACATGGTGTCCTCGAAGTCCTGGTCCGTTTCACCTGGAAAGCCAACTATCATATCTGTGGTAATAGCAATTTCCGGGCAGTATGAACGTAGGGCAGCTACCTTTTCCAGATAGAGTTCACGACTATACTTGCGATTCATTAAAGAGAGGATTCTGTTTGAACCGGATTGCACCGGCAGGTGAAACTGACGACAGAGGATATCGACTTCAGCAAAACAGCGCATCAGATCATCGGAGAGATCTTTGGGATTGGAAGTCGTAAAACGAAGCTGCCTGAGACCGGGAATCGAAGCGACTTGACGAAGCAGATCACTAAAACTGTAGGATGCGTTTCCCTCGATGACCGTATTGGTTTTTCCATAGGAGTTTACGTTTTGACCCAGGAGCGTAATTTCTTTCACATCAGCATCAACCAACGAGTGAGCTTCTTCTAGTATGTGGCTGACTTGACGCGATACTTCTCGCCCCCTGGTGTAGGGAACAACGCAGTAGGTACAGTAGTTATTACAGCCCTGCATAATCGTGAGAAACTTTTTAAAGATAACTGGCTGTGGAGTAGCTTCTCTTTTGCTGGGATCAGGAATGAAGGCCGGTATACTGTAATTGTCTACAAGTGAAGTTGCCACGGATTGTGTTTTTTTCTCATCCAGTAACTCAGCAAGCTGGTAGATATTCTGGGTGCCGACTACCAGATCCACATGGGGCATGCGTTCGATGATCTGTTTTCCTTCCTGCTGGGCCACGCATCCCGCAACACAAATCTTCAATTTTGGGTTTCGTTTTTTCTGTTTACGCAGCACTCCAAGGAGACTCATCACTTTTTGTTCTGCTTTTGCACGGATGGAGCAGGTGTTCAGGATAATCAGATCAGCATCCTCGGAAGTGCTTGTTTCGATATATCCTTTTTCGCTAAGGATTTGGGCCATTATTTCAGAGTCGCGCAGGTTCATCTGACAGCCAAATGTTTTTATAAAAAAAGATTTCGAGTGCATGGCAAACTTATTTGTTGGATTTTCCGGTACTGAAAGAGAGTGTGGTTTTATTGAACCTGCAAGTTCTCCAAGCAGGGCACAAAGGGTTTTACTCTTTTCCCGGGGGTGGCGAAGACAAACACAACCCTTGTCTCCGGGTACCGTGGAGAGAAGGCACAGGCCATCATAGGCTTCAAGAATATTTTTCAAAAAATGATACCTTGCAGGGTTTATCCGCAGGTACATGGGCGTCAGCTTCATAGTAGGAACAGTGTCAATAGTAAGGAATTAGACGGAGAGCGAAGAATCCACTTCACCCATCTGGTGTTCTCTGGCTGCGAGTAACGGTACAACAACCTCTCGTATGTATTCGTCGGTCTGGGCAGAAGCCCGGCCAGTAAACTGAGTATAATCGCCAACGAGGGCCATGAGTTCATCGAGAGAGAAGGGGATGCGATCATCACCTGCCAGTCTCTCGAGAAGGTCGTTGTCGAGACCTTCTTCCTTTACAACTTTCCCTGCAGCCAACGAATGCTCCTTGACGACTTCGTGCATCTCCTGACGGCTTTCGCCTTTTTCAACGGCCTCCATGAGGATTTTTTCCGTAGACATAAAGGGGAGTTCCATACGAAGGTGCCGTTCTATCTGTTTGGGAAAGACAACCATTTGGCTAGTAATGTTAATGTATAACTTTAATATGGCGTCAGCCAACAAAAAGGCCTGTGGAATATCCATCCTGCGAATGGCTGAATCATCAAGGGTCCGTTCGAACCATTGATTGGAAAAGGTGGCTGCAAAGTCAGCGGGCAGGCCCATCAGTTTACGGGAGAGTCCTGTTAACCTTTCTGAACGCATGGGATTTCGTTTGTAGGCCATGGCAGAAGAACCGGTCTGGTTCTTGGCAAAGGGCTCTTCCTGAACCTTTAAATTTGAAAGCAATCGCATATCCACTGCAAACTTATGGGCAGAGGCTCCAATTCCAGCCAGGGTTTCAGCCAGCTTCATATCAAGCTTTCTTGGGTAGGTTTGTCCCGTCACGGCAAAAACTTTATCGAAGCCAAGCTTTTCAGAGACAAGCACATCGAGTTGCCTTACTTTCTCGTTATCACCGTGAAAGAGTTCAATAAATGTGGCCTGCGTTCCAACGGTTCCCTTGGCACCCCTGGCCTTAATTTGATCAAAAAAAGAATCTATATACTCAAGATCCATAACAAGGTCTTGAATATACAATGTATTCCTCTTACCTACTGTGGTTGGCTGGGCAGGTTGATAATGGGTAAATCCAAGGGTTGGGAGATCCTTATGCTCAAGACAGAATTTTGCGAGATTAGAGACTACCTTAAGAACACCTTTACGAATAAGATCCAAGGCCTGCTTCTGAATCATGAGGTCGGTATTGCAGACCACGAACTGAGAAGTGGCTCCAAGGTGGATAATTCCCTCTGCTTTTGGACATTTACTCCCAAATTCGAAAACATGGGCCATCACATCATGGCGGATTTCCTTTTCCTTTGCCGCGGCCATATCAAAATCAATGTTATGAATATTAGCCCTCATCTCATCGAGCATTTCCTGGGTGATGATATCGGTGAGACCGAGTTCAAATTGAGCCTCGGCTAATGCCAGCCAGCATTTTCGCCAGTTCGTAAATTTTGTCTTCTCGGAAAACAACTCCTGCATGCCACGACTCGTGTACCTGCTGACAAGGGGTTCCTGGTATATATCTCTATTCATAGTAGGCTCCATTTCCAATGGTCTCGGGAAAATTTATTGTGTGAGAAAAAAATGCTCTTGATTACCCTCAATTCTAACGGCGAGTTCCAGTGCTGAGCAGAAAAATAATCAAGAAACACCTTCTACCATCTTTTCTGAAAAAGTGAAAGAGAGCCCTGGTGGCTAGAGGTTTTGTCGTTGCCCATATTGAACAAAATCGACAATCCATTGGACAAATAGCGAGTTATCCAGCTCTGCTTCCAGGGACTTCAGCCCTGCTTCTATCCGATCTCCAGGGATAATTGGTTAGTGTACCATTCTTTCTGTAAATTCAAATAAAGCTTGGCAGTAGCAGGCCACTGCTTATCCTTTCGGATTGCAATCATCACAAAACAATCAAAAGGAGAGAACAATGACCTGCCAAATAGAGAA
>Ga0207996_1000431_pt1 | contig 37526 bp, 41 predicted proteins | sample AntAceMetag02UKG_FD_184773 | JGI IMG/M metagenome (GOLD analysis project Ga0207996, IMG submission 184773) | Saline lake microbial communities from Ace Lake, Antarctica - Antarctic Ace Lake Metagenome 02UKG (SPAdes) (version 2) | ecosystem: Environmental > Aquatic > Non-marine Saline and...
CTCGCTCTCAACTTCATCAATCTTAGAATATCTAATCATCTTTCCTTGTTTCTTTGCTAATTCCCTTATCTTAGCAAAATCTTTTTCATCTGTTTCAGGAATTACTATTTTTTCAATTATGAATGTGTGGTTGATTTCTGCTAGTTTAAAATCTTTTGTTTCGAAAATGAAACTTTCTCCAATTGTTTTATTTGTTGTTATTAATTTGCAAGCATCAGTTTTCGGAGGTTCTCCTTTTTTACCTGGAACGCCCATTTTTGGTGCTTTTGGTTTTATTTTTAGTTTATCTTCACCAACATTAAAAGACAAGGCACAAATTGCTTTTGGAAATTCATCTAGTAATTTAATTGTATCATCTCCAGACATTTCAACATCAATTAAATATCTCTTTACTCCTTGAAATTGCTTTTTTTCTTTGAAATTTAATTTTCCCGTTAAATCTGATGTTGCAATAACTGCTCCTGTCATTTTTGTTTTCTCTGCTCCTAATTTTTCAGCCATTGCCCTCACAAGCTCATTGATGAATTCACCAGTTGTATTAATTGTATATTTATCTTTTGATTTTTTTACTTTCAAAACTGCCCTATTTTTGAAAATCCCTTTAGAAAATTTTTGAAATTGAAGATGAGATAATTCATCTACTTTATTATCAACAATTTTTTTAATAAAATTCATAATTTGTAAAATCAATTTTAGGTTATAAATGTTTTTGTAAAATTTTTGTTCCTCGCAACATTTATTAAGTTATTTTTGTCAATATAAACATGGGTGATAAACAGGAAAAATCTTTTTGGAAAAATACTACTTCAACGGTTATTTTAGCAGTTTTATTAGTTTTATCTTTTTTCTTGATTAAACCTATTTTATTATCAATAATTTCCGGAATCATTTTAGCATTTGTTTTTGTTCCACTCTATAATAAATTGCTCAAGAAGATTCCTGGGCGGGGACTTTCAGCAGTCATAATTTGTTTATTTTTTATTTTAATAATTATTCTCCCACTTTGGTTTGCAACCCCTGTTTTAGTTGATCAGTCAATTTCAATTTATTTAGCATCTCAAAAAATGGATTTTGTAACTCCTTTGCAAACCATATTTCCAACATTATTTCAAGTAGAAGGGTTCTCTTCTGAAATTGGATCAATCATATATTCCTTTGTAACAAATATTACTAATTCGGTTATGAATATGGTTTCTAATTTAATTTTACATTTTCCCACATTATTTTTACAATCACTTGTTATGTTTTTTACTTTTTTCTTTGTCTTAAGAGATAATGAAAAGTTTGTCCAATATGTCCAAAGCTTATTACCTTTCCAAAAAGAAGTAGAGAATAAACTTTTCAAGTCTTCAAAAGACATTACTTTTTCGGTTATATATGGACAAGTTATTTTGGGAATACTTCAAGGGTTGATTGCTGGAGCTAGTTTCTATATTTTTGGAGTAGAAAATGCTTTGTTCTTGTTAATTCTTGCCTGTATTGCTGGAATCTTCCCAATTATTGGGACTTCTGTTGTTTGGATACCAGTCGCATTATATCTTTTAATGTCAAACCAGATTGTGGCCATGATTGGTATTACTGCATTTGGAATTGTTGGATTCATAATTGAAAATGCCGTTAAACCTGTTTTTGTATCAAAGAGAACAAATGTGCATTCTGCAATTATCCTTTTGGGTATGATTGGGGGACTATTTTTTATAGGAATTTTGGGGGTTATTATTGGTCCATTAATTCTAGCTTATTTATTTATCGTTCTGGAAATATACCGGGATAAAAGGACCCCTGGTGTTTTTATTCAAGATCCCAAAAAAAGTAGATAGATATAAAAATAAATTTTTTCTAATAGTTTAAGGTGATAAAATGCAATTAAAAGTTAAAACTTCTCATTGGTCTGCAGGACTTCCAGTGGTTATGCTTAATAGGAAAACTGCACAAAAACTAGGGGTTCATCCTGGAGACAGAGTTACAATAAAAACTATTTCTACCAACCCTAAACAAATGTCAACAATTTTAGATACTGTTGAAAATTTGGTTGGAAATGGGGATATTGCTATTTCTATTGAAATAAAAAAAAGACTCCTCCTTAGGGAAGGTCAAAAAATTGATGTTTCTATTTCTGCTACTCCCGATAGTGTTACATATATTAAAGAAAAAATAATTGGAAAAAAATTAAACCATGAAAAAATTAAGGTGATAATTCAAGATATTGTAAATAATACTCTTTCGGAACCAGAAGTTGCTGTTTTTATTTCTGGTATGTATAAAAATGGTATGGATTTTGAAGAAACAATTGGATTAATTGATGCCATTTTAAATTCTGGAAAAAGAATGAAATTTAGAAATAAATTTGTTGTTGATAAGCATTGCATAGGGGGCATAGCTGGAAATAGAACTACTCCAATTGTGGTCGCTATTTGTGCTGCGGCTGGACTTATTTTTCCAAAGACATCTTCAAAAGCAATTACTAGTGCTGCTGGTACTGCGGATTGTATTGAAGTTCTAAGCCCAATTGAATTTTCAATGGATCAGCTAACAAAAATTGTGAAAAAAACAGGGGCATGTTTATCTTGGGGGGGCTCTCTTGGGATGGTGCCTGCAGATTCCAAAATTCTTAAAGTTGAAAAAATGTTGAAATTAGATCCCCGGGCACAATTATTAGCCTCAATTATGTCAAAAAAATTAGCTGCGGGAAGTAATCATATTTTAATTGACATCCCATATGGGAAAAAAGCAAAAGTTACTAGAAATGTTGCAGGAAGTTTGAAGAAAAAATTTGAAAGATTGGCTAGACATTTTAAAGTAAAAATCAAAGTTATTTTGACAAAAGCTGAAGAACCAATTGGAAATGGTGTTGGACCCGCATTAGAAATTATTGATGTGTTAAAAGTTCTTGACCCTAAAAAAGAAGGGCCACAAGATTTAGAAAAAAAATCAATTTATCTATCATCAATTATTTTTGAAATGACTGGAAAAACAAAAAAAGGAAAAGGAAAATTATTAGCTGAAGAAATGTTAGAATCTGGTAAGGCATTTCGTAAATTTAAGGAAATAATTAAAGCACAAAAGGGAAAAGTTATTGATCCAGTGCCTTCAAAAATTTTCCATACTGTTTGTTCTTTAAAGAAAGGAAAAATAAAATCCATAGATAACAAAAAAATAAATCTCTTAGCAAGAGCTGCAGGTTGTCCTTTAGATAAATTCTCGGGAGTTTATTTACATAAACATGTGGGAGATAAAATGAAAATTGGTGAACCTTTAATCACAATTTATGCTGAATCTACCCCCAGGCTCAAAGAAGCCTTGAAATTTTATCATAAAAAACTACCAATCAAAATTTAATGCCGCTCAACTTCATTCCCGGTACGAGAACTTACTCGTGTAGGGCAATTTTTTTAAAGCCTTATTACCTCTTTTTTTTATGAGAAGGCCAGATAACAAAACTCAATTAATTGATTATTTTAAAAGAAACTTAAGTAAGAATTATACTTCAGATACTTTGAAATTTGCTTTGGTTAAACAAGGATATTCTAGAACGGCAGTTGATGAAGCATTTGTTCAGGCAACTAAAGAGCTTTCAGTTAAAGCTCCTGTTTTGAAAGAAAAACCAATAATTAGACATGAAGTTTATGATATGAATGATAATAAAATTAATATTGAACCGTTTAGTACTTGGGAAAAGGTCAAATTTTTTTTGAAGGGTCGAAGTTATTGAATAGGAATCTTTAAAACCTATTTTTACAATCAATTATTATTCGTATCATGAGACATGTTAAGCCTCCATCGCTTAGTGGTATAGCACCAGACTTGAGATCTGGGCCCTTTGGGCCCGCAGGTTCGATTCCTGCTGGGGGCGCTAAATGGGGGTTCTTCGGAACCCCCCTTTATTTTTTCATTCTTTTTGAAAAGAATTAAATATCTTCTTTCATTAAATCAATAATGAAAAAAGAGAAAATTAGATTTGTTTTAATCTTTTTATTTCTAATTTTAATTGGTTTTGTAATGTACTCTTATTTTAATCAAGGCATAATTTACTACTTAATCCAAGGAGATTTAGGATTAATTTTAAATTATCTGGCGGGTTACAATAATTTAGCAATTTTTATTTTTATTTTTTTAATTATTCTTGAGGTAATTTTTGCTCCAATTCCCCCTATTCTTTTATATCTTGTGGGAGGATTATTTTTTGGGTCTTTTTTTGGTGGGACTTTGGCTTTAATTGGGAACGTTGTTGGTGCCGCACTTGCATTTCAAATTGCAAAACATTTTGGAAGAGATTTTATTAAAAAAAAGATTACAACTAAAACAAGAAAAAGATTTGATGATTTATCTGATAAACACGGCCCATTAACAATTTTTATTTTAAGAATAAATCCTTTAACTTCAACTGATTTATTCAGTTATTTTGCTGGACTTACCAAAATGAAATTTTGGAAATTTCTTTTAGGAACTGTGTTGGGATTAGCACCAATTATTTACCTTCAAAGTTATTTGGGAGGAAGCTTAAGTTCAAATCCATTTTTGTTTAAATTATTTTTAATTTTTAGTATAATTTATCTTGGAGCATTTGTTGGAATTTTCTTTTGGGTTAGATTTAAGAAAAATAAATGAGTTTGGAAAGTCTGTGAAAACATTTATCAATACTTGTTGTGATTCGAATGAAACTCCCCTCGTTTGAATGACTCACTCCGGTCCTCGGAATTTTTATGTAAATTCCTGTGAAAACATTTATCAATACTTGTTGTGATAAATGTTAATGCAAAGCTATCATACTAGAAGAGATGGGCCTTTAAGCCCGGAAGAAATTGAAGAGAAATATAAAGAAGCAAAGGAAGAATTAAGGGAAGTTATAAGTTGGAAAAAAGAAGAAGAAAAAAAATTAAAGGGAGATAAATTTAAAACTCATCAGGCAAAATCAGCTTGTTTACGTGCCATGAAAAAAATTGCTAGAAGAATTGATTCTGTTAAGGGAATGATTGGCTATTGGAAAAATCGAAAAGAGGGCATGACTCACTTTAGAGCATCAATTGAACTTAATGAATACTGGGCCATGTTAAAAGAAAAAGCTGAAGAAAAATTGAGAAAAGATGCTGAGAATAAATTGCCTAAATTGTTGAAAAAAAATATTTAACAAAACTCTTTCTCTGCTGCATCTAAAACTCTCGAATCGGGGCTCAATAAATAAATATGGTCTTCTTTGAATCTTAAACCACGATATATCTTTTGTAAAAATTCTCTTTTTGCTTTATCTCGATAAAATTCCCAATAATAACCCGGATTTGTTTTCATTAATATTTTCCAAAATGCAGCTTGAACATTTGGATTTGGATATTTTGTAAAAACAATGGAATTACATTCTTCTCCAGGGAAATCAACCCCCCTCGAATCTCTTGTTGAAAATAAAATATCTCTAAGTCCTGCTTTAAATTCATTTAGTAATCTTCCCACATTGTCTTCTCCTTGCATTTCACGAACCCTTTCACGAGAAATTAAATTTTGTAAATCATATTGCTCTAATTCTTCTTCGCTGGGTAAATCCATATATGCATTAATATGTACAAGTGTTGGTCTCTTTGCTTCTCCTAAACATTTGTCTAAAGAAAATAAATAATCTTTTCTTGTGAATTTTCCACTCGAAAAATTTGAATATTTGCAATCCATTTCTAAGCCAGTTTTTTTTACTTCTACTTTTCCTTGTTCAATTGTCTCTGCATCTATTTTTTCAAAATCTTCTAATCCAAAAATCATACGTAAAACATTATCGGAATGAAGGGTTCCCGACATTAAAACAATCACTTTATTTTTGTCAACCAATTGTTTTAATTTCTTTGCTAAATTCGTTGTTACAATTTGAACGCTTAAATTTTTATCTTTTTTTGAAACTGTTATATAGCTTTCTTCCATAAATCCAACAAACATTTTTGCAGTTTCTAAAACATCAAATAAGTAACTTTCATCGTCAACTGACTTTAACCAATCTTCTTTCAAGAAAATTTTTAACAAATCATAAATTCCTGTAGCTTTTAATGGGATGATTTCTTGATTTTCAATTAATTTTTCTAAACGGAAATCTTTTTTGAAATATTTTATTAATTCTAAGATTTCTTCAATTTTATCCTCGTCACCTTCCCCTGCTCCAAGTGTTTGAATTAAAGAATTTTGTAATCTATCTATATTAATTTTTCTTTCATTTGAAAAACTATCTAAAAATTCATCGCATTCATCAATTATTTCTACTTCTGTTTTTGGTTTTCGTAATAATGCTGTTTCAAGTTTATACTTCATTGCATTAAAAACAATTACATCTGAATCAATGTAAGAATTAAATTGTTCATAAAAGGGGCATCCTTTTTTTCTTTTATATTGAATGTAAGTTGTGTCTCCCAATCCCTCATAATTTCTCTGTTTTGTATTATCTAAAGATTTAAGTTCATATTTACTTGGAAGAACTGGAGACCAATAAGGACAAACTGGGGCAATAATCATTCTTTTGACGTCACTAATTGAATTGAAACTTTTTGTATCTACTTTTTTATTTTGTCTTAGGTATTCTTTTATCTTTGGCCAATTAGCTTCTCTTATTTCTATCTTACAGGGAATTTGTGAATTTGATGCAGAAGAATCTAAATTAAAATCCTTCTCTGCCTTTTCTTTTTTTGGGGCAAAAATGTTGTTTAATTGTGAATTTATTTCTTTTTTGATTACTGGAATTGCGTTTTTATTATCTTCAAGAAAAGTGCATTTATGATTTTTTCTTCCTGTGATCACAGAAATTTTTAATTTTTCACCATTTGGTTTAAGCAAATATTTGCTTTCTTCATAATCTCTTTTATATTGTGCTTGAAGATTCTTTCCTGGAACTACAATTGATGACTTTCCTAAAACACTTGCAACATTTAATGCAATTGCCGAATTATGCACTATCACCCCATTAGCAATAAAATTGTGATTCTTTTCAACTTCTAAATCGTAAGTTTCATCTTCTTTAAAATATTCTATTAATTTAATTTTATCCCAAAAAATATCTTTGTTAGAGATAAATGAAAGAGTTTTATCTTTCATTTGTTTGTTTGCTTCTTTTATGTGTGTTCGTAAAAAATCTATCTTGCTTTGTTTGAATACGTGGGGGGTTTTAATTAAAATATCTTTTCTTATTTCTTTGAAAGAATTTTTCTTTTTATCTTCCATTATTTTATTGTAATTGAGAAATCTATCTAATTGTAAATAAGAATATCCTAGAGATTTCATATATTCCCTAATTATTCTGGGAACTTTATCTATATTTGTAAATTTATTTTCTTTTAGATTAGAAATAAAATTATTAGCTAGTTCTTTTTTTCTGCCAATAAAATTAATTGATTTTACAAAATTAATTATGCTTTTACTTTCACCAATTGAAATCCTAAATGCATATTCTGGATTTTCTCTGAATTTTTTATGGGAGATTGTATGTTGTATACCAAATTTATTTAATAAAATTGAAATATCATAAATTAATTTTTTTGAAATAGAAACATATTCTATTATTATTTGGCCAGAATTTCTCTTATATATTGAGCCATCACAAGAAAATAACCTAGATAAAAATAATGCAATTTTTTTATTTCCCAATCCAAATATTTCTTTTGGTACGAATTTATTATTTGATTTTTTCCCATCTAAACCATATCTTCTGATGAGCAATCTTAATTTATTTGTAGTACCTTTTGTTGTATCCATTAATCCGAACTTAATTGTAACTTCATTCTCCCTCTCTTTTATTTCTCCTTCTGGGAACCTAATTTTTAATGAATCTATGTAATCTTTTCTTATTCCTGGGTTTTGGTCCGGACATTGATAATATTTTGGGGAACCTGCTTTATCTCCAAGTTTACCTTCTGCAATTAAATGTGCTATAATTTTTATTTCTTCTTCTGGGATGTTAGTGGAAGAGACAAGATCTATTTTATTGGGCAAACAAACATAGGAATTTTTAGTTAATTTTTCTAAAGGTAACCATTCTAACCCTTTTTTAGTAATAGAAAGAAATGGGTGCTTTGAAGATGAAATGATCTCTCTTCCTGTCCTTGTTTTTAATTTGAATAGTTTCTTTCTTCCAGTTTTTCTTACATTATTGAAGTTTGATTCTATTAAATTTCCTCCTTTATCTAAGGAAACTATTTTGCCTTCTTTCCCTTCCAGATCTGAAATTTTATGATAACTGAAAGATTTTTCTTTAGAGGGCTTACAAAACACTAATGAATTCTTTTCTAGACACTTTCCGGTTCCACAGACACCGTGAATAAAAATTATCTTTTTTTCTTCTTCAATTTTTTTTAAAACTTCTTTTACTACTACCTCTTGAGTTTTTCCATTTGAAAAACATAAAGGTTTCAAAAATGTTTCATTTTGATATAGATTCCATGTCATTGTGAGAGAAAAAACATTGGGGAGAATATAAAGATTTGGGATTATTGTTGAGTTAATTAATAAATTGCCGTGATTCTTTTTATAAATTCATCTGACATTGGCACAAAGATTTCGTCCCAACTCCCCTTGGGAATTGTTTTCATTTCTAAATTCCTTCCTTCAAAATCGCCCGCAACTTTTAATCCAACATAACCACACCCGAATGTTTAATCTAATAAATCGCAAGAACGATAACATTTTCCACAAACCCCATAATTATTTTCTTCTAAATGACTTTTAACAAATGCTTCAATTCTTTTTTCTTTTTTTTCATATAATTGATTCATTGTCTTTTCATAATTTTGCCACATCTCTTTTTCTTCTTGTGGCCTTACAACTGGCTCATAAAGATATTCTTCTAAACCTTCCTGAATCATTTCTTTTGCAGATCTTTGTGGCCTCATTGTATTAAATAAAAAAAATACTTTAAAAGAATTTATATCCTAAAAAATATTTAAAATAAAAAATAAAAGTTATAAATTTTTGGGGTTATTTTAGGGGGAAATAAAAATATTCATCAGTTTTTTCTTTAATTAAATGATATCTAAATTCACCTATTTTAATTCCAATAAAAGAATTTGAAGAGGAAGTTATCTTTGTTTCTAGGGTTTTCTTTCCATTAATTTCTTCCACTCCAATTATTTTGAGCATATCTTTGTCTGGACGAATATCAAAATCTTTTGTTTCACCTATCTCTTGTTTTTGAAAAGTGAGATAGCCCTCAGTTCCTTCAATAGTAATTTCATAATTATTTAAAAGCTTGGACAATGCTTCTTCATAGACCTCCATTTTTTCTGACGTGCACTTTTCTGCATTTACCAGGTAATTGAAACAACCCTTGTTTGCAAATACTGTTTCCATGCCTTTCTTACAAAAAAATACTTTAAAAGAATTTATATCTTAAAGAATATTTAAAATAAAAAATAAAAGTTATAAATTTTTGGGGTTGTTTTTGATCTTCCTTTGTATTATTTCTAATAATAAGCTATCTTCAGATTCGTAAAGTTTTCCCATTTTTTTCAAATAACTTTTTTCATTAAATTCGGGTTGTTGAACTGCAAATGAAATAGCATCCATAAATTTTCCAGAAAAAATATCCCCTAATTCTTTTTCAGAATTAATCAAAACCTTGTAAAGTCCTTTTTCTTCAAAAAGGTAATTTGGAATATTTCCTTCTTGCATTCTTTGAATGTATTTCATCGTCTCAATAACAATCTCTGAATTTACTAAATAATTTTCTAGAGGAGATTTTTCAAAAGTTCGTTCTCTTATTGTCCAATTAGTTACATAACCATTAATAATAGCATCATCACTTGCTTGCTTTTTAGTTCCTCCCCTCCCAACAGCTTCCCATTCTCCTTTCACATCTGCGAGAGCAATCCAATCTTGTCCAAACCACTTATAATTTATTTTTTTTGGTTTATTTGCCATACTCTTCTTACAAAAAAATACTTTAAAAGAATATTCCCAATATAAAATATATTTTAAATAATGATTAAAAATGTTAAACTTCAAAAAAAATTAAATTAAAAAGTTGAAGTTTTAACGAAGGTAAAGGCTTTGCCTTTCTAAAGCGTAAAAAAAGCTAAATTATTTATGATAAAATCATCCAAATAATGAGGCTAATCCTTCTGCTGCAGCTTCTTTCTTTTCCTCTTTAGGTTTTGCTTCTTCCTTCTTTTCTTCTGCTGCCGGAGCTGAACCGCTCGTTGGGGCTGCTGAAACTAAACTAGCATTAGCTAATTCAGAAGAAATGTCCACATCCTTAAGGCTAGCGATCATTGACTTAACTTTCGAATCATCAACTGTTGCTCCTGTTGCTGCAACAACGCTTTTAACTGCATCTTCTGTAATTTCTTTTTCGAGCTTGTGCAATAAAAGTGCTGCGTATATGTATTCCATTTTTTCCTCCGTGTTATTTAATTTTGAATTTTATTAAAAGAACGATGCTGCAAAGTCTGCCTTTGGCTCTTCTTTCTTTTTTTCTACTTTAGTTTCTTCCCCGGCAGTAACTGCCTTGTCTTCGCTAGAGGGTACAATTTCAGATGCGATAGCTTCTTCAATTTCTGGTTCCCCATTAATTACTCTATCTAACTTATTTTCATAACTTCCAGCTTTTTGAATCATGAATGGCATAGTTTGTGAATTATAATGTCCAATTTGAACTGCAAAAGGTAATGCCCTACCATAAACCTTCATTAAAGCTGCCACAGTTCCTTCAACATCAATATTAATTTCTGTGTAAATCTTATCTTCTGCTGAATCATATGAAGAAATTGGACTGAATCCAATTGTGAATGGTAAAATGTTTAATTTTCCTAACATTTCTGCTGCCCCTTGATTAATTGGTTTTCCTTCTTTTGCTACTATTTTTGCTTCTTTAATTTCAATCTTTCCACCTTTAATCATTATTTGTATTCCAAGGGCACCTAATTCTGAAATTGCTGGACCAGGAGTTAAATCTGTTGGGCCTGCTGGAACTTCAATATCTGTTGGAGCAATTTGACCTGTTTTTGCTTTAGCCGGACTTTTAATTTTTAATAATTCTGCCGCTAAATCATATGAATCTAAATCTGAGAATAAAACTGCCATGGAACCTTTAAATTGGTTTTTTAATTCTAACATTCCCTTCTTTCCCATTTCCTCAATTGATCTTGTAAATAAATTTTTCTTGGGTAATTTTACAACTGCTTTTCCTCTTAACTTTTTAGAAATTGATTGATATTGAGAACCAGGAATATTTGAAATATCCGCTAAAAGGGTTGTTTTTTTACTTTTTAACAAATCCTTTAGTTCTGAAACTGCTTTAATTTTTTTTTGTGGAATATTTGTAACTGTTTGGTTCATTTTATCTTATCCTTATTTTTTGTGGTTTAGTCATGGTGAATTTTAATTCAACATTCTTTATGTTTTCTTTATCTCTTGGAAGAGCTTTAATTAATTCATGGTAAATTGACATAATATTTTCAATTATTTCTTCATCTTTCATATTTTGTTTTCCAACAGCAACTTTAACACAAGATTCTTTTACTCTTATTTTTACACTCGTGTTAATTTTACTTTTCAAATCAGCCACAGATTTTTCATCTGCATTCAAAAGAATTCCTAATTGGGGAGAAGGCATTTTTCCTGCAGGACCTAAAACTCTACCGAAAGTTGTTGCTACTTTTGGCATTAAATCTCCTTGAGCAATGAAAAAATCATATTTCTTAACTAAAGATTTTAATTTCTTTTTATCAGCATATTTTTTGAATTCATCTAAAGTAATTGTGTCTACAAATTCTGATTTTGATTGAAAGAAACCTGCAACTTTTTTATCTTTTGTTTTATGGGGCACTGAAACAAATAAATTGATTGGATTTTTCTTATGAGAATATTTTTGAAAATTTACAATTAAGTCTACTGTTTGGTTGAACTTTCTTGTCTTTTCTTTTCTAAGTTCTTCTAAAGCTTGTTTTAATTGTTGTTCTAATTCCATCGTTTCTATTATCCTGCTACAGTATGCGCCTGTTTCCAGAAAATGGAGTTTGGCGATGTAGTTAATCGGATATAATCAATGGGAGATTTGAGTTTATAAATTTTTTGATGTGGGTTGATTAGATGCTTTCGCCAGCTATTAAATTTTTTGTTAAAAAAGGCAAGAGTTATGTTATTTTAAATACAAAAATTAAAAACCATATCATCGATTTTGTTGTGATTCTTTGCTCAAAAACATTAATACAGGTAAAGCACCTGTTTTTTCAATTTTCCTAAATGCTTTTTTTAATTCTCCAAGAGATCTATGGTAAGTTAATTCATAAGAAAATTTGGATCTTTTTTCTTTGAGTTCAGGGAATTCACTAAATAGTTCTTTCTTTAACCTAATTGTATTCCAAGCTTGAAAACTTTCGCTGTAGGCAATTTTTCCCTTGCTGTTTATAACTTTTCTTGGAATAAGAAGCTTTTTTTCAAAGATTTCTTTTGTCATTTTGGTGTATGAATATACACCTCTTCCTATTCGAATTTAGAGAACTTAATCTATATAAATGTTTTTATTTGTAATATCTTGTTATCTTTTGTTAACAAAAGTTTTATATAATTTGAGATTTTATCAATTCCAAGATGACAATTCCAAAAAAACCAACATATGGAAAACCTTACGGTGTTAGACTTCCAAAAGAAATAGAAATAGCTCTAGAAAAAAGGGTAAATAATAAGCGTAAAAAATTTCCAAGATATACAATACAAGACGCAATTAGGACATATATTGTTGATGGATTAAAAAAGAACAAATACCTAGAGGAAGAGATTGATTATTTGTAAGAATATAACCTATTAAAATTTTAAATTAAGTTTATTTTTATAAAATTAACTATTTTTATAATAAATTTATAATTTTAGTTAATTATCGGGACTTAGAATATTGGTAGAGATTGATTTGATTGAAAAAATTAGTTATTAATTCCGCCCAAAACTATTTAATTGTAAGCATAAAACTGCCCCAAAACAAAGATTTTCATAAATATTTGAAGAATCAATCAATTTTATAACTTTCTAAAGAAAAGCCCATATAAACCAGACATAATGTAAGAACGCCCATTCTGAACAAGATACCTTTGTGGTATATTCGATGGGACAGATTTTTTAATTTGCTGATTATCGTTTATACTGGCGATAAAAGGAGGTTTTGATTTATAAATATTGTCGAGATGAAGTATATCTAAAAAATAGGTGACTACACTTTTTTCTTTTTGTGGTCACCCAAAGTTCTTTTCAATTTCTTATATTCTTTTATTAGTAAATCAATTGTAGGTTTAAGATTACCTTTCTTTTGATATTCTTGTAAACTATTATAATATCCTTGTCTATTGGTTAAATCAATATTTATTGGAGGCAATCTATTTTTTATCAAAATATTATTTAATAAAATTCTTCCAACTCTTCCGTTCCCATCTGCAAAAGGATGAATATTCTCAAATTGGTTGTGAACAACTGCACCTAAAACCAACGCTGGATATTTCTTCTTATTTTTATTATACCAATTAACTAATTCCTTTAATCCATAAACAATTCTAAATTGGGGTGCTCCTTCATGAATAACTCTTCCAGAACCATCCATAACAACAACTTCTTCACCTTTCTTTCTTAGTTTTCCTGCAAACGATTTTGAATTTTTGAAAACAACTTTATGAATTTCTTTTATCAATTCCACAGTTATATGCGTTTTAGATTTTCTAATAAATTTAATCGCCTCAGCAACCCCATAAGTTTCAGCAATATCCTCTTTTGAAGAATCTTCCGACCATTTATTTTTTTCTAATATATTTTTAACTTCTTTCCTTGTTAGTTGGCTCCCCTCAATAGCATTAGTATTGTAGGAAAAAATTTCTGAGAAATAATTCCAATCTTTTTCAGATAAATGGGTTATTCTTAGTTCAATATCTTTTTCTAATTCTTCAATCCATTTTATTTCTTTTTCTGTAAGCGGGTTTTTTAACGGATCTTTTATTAATTTATATTGCTCTATCTCTTCTAAAATTATTTTTCTTGCTTTTTTCACTCTTTCTTTTAAAGTAATATCATCAATATCTTTTCCTAAGAACTTTCTAATTTTATGAACTTTTTTCCCTTCCCGGTATGAATGAGATAAGTAATATTTTTCCTTTTTCCCTTCTTTTCTTTTTTCAATATGCATATTATTGTGTGGGTGACTACATATTTAAATCTTTTGAATTTTTGTCTACAATTGTTCTTTGAAAATAAATGTAGGTATTTTTCAAATTGTTAAATTTTATTCTGATTAAATAGTTGCAATTGTGTTTCATAATTCATAAAATTTTCAGAAATAAACAAATTAAATGGAAATGGAAATTTCAAAAGATACAGGAGAAGAAGTTATTTTTAAATTAGCGGAATTATTAAAATTGATCAAATTAAAATTGAAGGAAAATAATAAATGAGAAAAAATGTTCATCTCCACATAGTAGTCAATACAGAATTTTTAGAGTCATTAAAAAAACAAATACAAAGAATTTACAAATCAGGCTTTAAACATATTAATGCTCTTCATTCAGTTCATAGTGAGAATATAGAAAATATTGATGATATGATGTCTATTTTAGAAATAATTCCTTTTGGAAAAATAATGTTTACTCCTTATTTAGTAACTGAAAATTTTGGAAATAATAAAGTATCAAGAATAACTTTAAAATATATTGGTCAAAGTAAAGAAATAATAGATATAGTCTATGAAAAATATCATGGCAAAAAAACTTTGTAGATAAATGAATATAATCCTAAAAAATCTCACTACCACGCCGGGAGACTAGGGGGAATTATGGGTTATTTTTCAAGACTATCAAAATAAGCATTAATTTCAACTCTCTTATCTGGAGTTGCTTCTGGTTGTTGCGCATAAAAATCTTTTTTAGAGATTACGTTCCAACCCTTTGTAATATAAATCTCTTTTGGAGCATGTCCAAATCTTCCATTTTCTTCATTAAAATTAATTCCTGCCCCAAAACAAATTCCTTCATAAAAGACACCACATTGTGTTGGACTTGTTCTTGTACGAATCCGAACCCACCCCCCACATTCAAAAACCCTCATTAATTCTGTTGCACTTTCTTCAGTAGGAATATGAACAACAGTTTTTTCTAAAGAATTTAATTTGATTACTGGTTTTTCTAGTTTTATCATATTTTTTTAATAAAAGTACTATTTATAAGAGTTATTGTGATAAAGTCCACACCGACCTGTCTACCCTTTTGGAATATCCATGGGCGTGTAAGTTAAGTGACTACAAGTTCTAAGATGTGGCAACCTATTAATTATCATTTTCAATTAAATATCTTTTTTTAATATAATTTACAAAAGGTTTTTCATTTTTCTCAATTTGATATTTGTCAAGAACATCATAATAATTTTCCAAATCCACTATTGGAATATCTATTAAAGGATATAATTTTTTCCATAAAATCCAATTCATTAATAACCTAGATAATCTACTATTTCCATCAACAAAAGGTTGAATTGAAATTAATTTTAAATGAATTAAAGAAGCTAATTCTAAAGGATGTAACTTTCTATTATTTGTCTTATACCATTTAAAGAAATTATCTAATTCTTTTTTCAGTTCTTGGTATTTTGGAGGAATATAAGAAGTTCCTGCTATTTTTACATTTCTTTTTAATTCATTTCTTAATTTCCCTGTAATACTATCATCAATCCCAGAAAAAAGAACAGAGTGTAATTTCTTAATAAATTTAATATCAAATTTTCCTTTGTATTTTGTTATTGCTATAAAACCTTTTTCATGATTTTCAAGTTCTTTAGCTATTTTTAAATTCTTAAAATCTTTAGGCATTATTCCTTCTTTTAAGATTAAAAAAGTTTGTCTTAAAGTAACATTCAATCCAGAAAGTTTACTACTATCATAAGTATATCTTATACCAAATTCATTTAATTTCTTTTCTTTTTCTATTTTACTTAGCTTTCTTAATTCTTGTCCATATTTACTTTTTTTATCTTCAATTTTCTCTAAATCTTCTTTTGAAAGATATTTATATTTCTCTCCAGAAAGTTCTCTTAAAAATTCTTTTTTTAATTGATCTAATCTTTTTTTAGGAGGAAGATATTTCCCAATATATTTTTTCTTTTGAATTACCTTTTTCCCTTTTCTCACAGAGTGAATAAGAATCCAGTATTCTTTTCCATTTACATTAATTTTCTTCTCAGTTACCATAAATAGGTTATGTACTACTCTTATTTAAACCTTTTGATTGTGTAGTACATAAAAGACACGCCCTAATGAGGGGTCGAGCAAAGATGATACATTTACTCAACCAAGAAATATAATGGTTGTTAGCATATAATGTGACAAACATATTGGTTTCATTAATTATGGTATTGCATATAGGAAGATAAATAAATCTTTAATTTAAAATCCCCTATTAATCTGCAAATTAAAGGGAAGCGTGTTGATAAAAATAGGCATATCCTATTAAACTGGATAGAAAATAATGTTTAGAATCTTTTGAGAAGTAAAGGAAAAAAGATTAAGTTAAATATTAAACCGCCACCTGCTTATTAATATATATTAAGTCGAGTGGCTCTTTTTATTTCTTTAAAATTTTGTTAATTTGTCCTCGGATAAATCGTATATCAATGCTTTTCCCATATTTCCTATAATCTGATACTTTATTCTTATTAGTCACAACAAAAAACCATTTATCATAATTTTTATTTAAATATATTTTTCTCTCATCAAGAGCTTTTCTCCTTGTAAGCATAGATCCCGTCTCAATTTCAATTGCATATTTTTTATTTCTAATATTAAAAACTAAGTCTGGTTTTTTTGTCACATATTTTTTAACTTCTATTCCTTTTTTTTCTAAATATTCCGCAATATCATAAGTATAAAATAAATGATTTATACTTTCATTATGTCTAGGTTGCAAAATAAATTCTTCTTCTTTATTTGTAACCAAACTATTGTGTTTAGAAATTTGATATCCTTTAGATAATAAATAATCAAGATTATCTTTTTTCATGCCCTCTTTCCTAAAAAATCTTTGATTTTCATCAACTGTTATTTCAATCTCTCTTCCTTTCGGTTTTTTATTATTTTCAATTTTAAGAACCTCGTCTGCATTAGTTGTGATTAATCTATGTTCCTCTGGAGATGCAATAACTTTTATTTCTGAATGATCATCTTCCATGATTAATAATCCTTCCCCAATATTTGCAGTCAAAATATGTGTTCTTTCATTTTCGCTCAAATGGAAAGTTTTACAAATATTATCAATTACTGCTGGTTTCTGTCTCATAAGCATTGTGTATGAAGAATTGGCAAGAACTGATTTTCCGGCTTTTGAATTGAGAAGTCCCTCCACTTCCTGATTAATTAAAAGTAATCCCATATTAAATTTACGACATGTTTTAACAATTTCAAAAATATATCCTGCTTCTTCAGTTCTTGAAAGTAAAGACCATGACTCATCAATTAAAAGGATTTTTCTGCTCAAGTCAGATTTCATTTTCATATAAATATAATCCAAAACCAAAAACATAATTGGGGGCTTGACTTGGGAAGGCATATCTCCAATATCAAAACAAACAAAATTGTTATCAAAATCTATATTTGTCTGTTTATTGAAAAATTCAAAAACTCCATTAACATACATGTCAAGTCTATTGGCTAAGCTATTTAATGTTGCCTGTTCAAGCCTTGTGGCACGTTTTTCCATTTTTTTAAGAGAATATAACAGATCTCCCAGAATGGGGGGTTTATTGGCCCAGGTGTCAGGATTTTTAGTAATGCCTTTGAGTTCATAGGTCATAGTCAAAGCTTTATCCAGAAATGCTCTTTGTATGTCAGTTAAATCTCCAAGCATGATTTTCATTAGATCAATTAGGCTCAATCTTTTTTCGATATAATCATGCCCCATTAAATCCAAAGGATTAATCATATTATCAGAATCTTTAGATAAATCAATTCTTTCTCCCTCAAAGTGATTTACTATGCCCCTATATTCTCCTTGAGGATCAATTACCATAACTTTTGTTCCATTGAGCAAATATCTTGTGATTAAAAGTTTAGAAAAATATGATTTTCCCCCACCTGATTGAGCAAGAATTAATCCATTGGGGTTGGGCAGTTTGAATATATCTCTTATAATCGGTATTTGGTTTTTATTCATACCTAACCAAATCCCTTCACTATCTGTTTCCAAAAATTGACTAGTAAAAGGGAAAAATGCGGAAAGTGCCTCTGTTGTAATGTTCCGATTATAATTTAATTCGTCTACGCCAAGTGGAGCTATAGATTTTAATCCTTGAAGCATTCTAAAATTAGGAATTTTGGGAAGTATCATAAGACTATTTAATTCTGATTCAACTTTTTTCGTGAGCAAATTTAATTCTTTAAGAGAATTGGCTTTACAATTAATATATAGACTCACATTGAATAGTCTATCCTTACCTTTTTGTAAATCTTCAAGAGTTTTTCTTGTATCACTGTGTTGTATTTCAAGTGTTGGATTGATTATTCCTTTTATTTGCATTGAGTATAAATCTGCTCTTTGTTTTTGTAATTCACGATTCAATCCAATAAGCATATTTTCAATTGCATAGGGTTTTATGTGAATACTTAAGTCGAAATCTCCCCGAGAACTAATAATTTTATCTAAAAACCCTGATTCAACATATCTAGGATAACCAGAGGCATAAATTATTCTAGAAAATTCTCCATTTATTTCTAAATGATCTTGATTGCTCTTAATATATTCAGGAAAAATAGATTCTAAAAAGTTTTTATTATTTTTTCCTTTGAAAAACTTTTGTAAAAAAGAATGTAATTTTTTGGAGGTCAATCTTTTTGTTTTGAGTCTTAGACTTGATAATCTTTCCATACAAATTCCTATTTGAATATCTATTTCTGATTCTTCGGGAATTATCAAATAAAAACTACGATTCATTATTTTATTGGTTTTTATAATATTTTCAAGATGGACTCGATAATTATTAAATAATTTTGAAAATCTACCATTCCCAACTTTAGATTTTAATAAATTAAGATAATCTTCAAGTTTAATATTTTCTGTATTCATTAAAATTTGTGTTGGAAAATCTAGAGAATTGAGAAACTTTTGAAAAGACTTTATCATAGATTCTTTTTCTCTATCTGGCTTCATGCTAAAATTAATTGTATTAACTTTCAATATTGCAATTTTTTTATTTTTAGAGTTGATAATAAAATCATTTTTTATTTTTTTAATCCCAAAGAAATCTCTAAATTTTGAATCAGTTGATTTGATTTTTCTAAATTTCAAATAAACATAATAATCTTTTAATCTTTTTTCAAAATCAAAAAAGATAAATCCCAATCCCATGACAAAAGGAATTGTAGATAAAATAATCCCTGTTGTAACATTTTCTATTTTTTTAAAAACCATAATTGAAATAAAACCAAATAAAAAAGCATAAATTAATTGTTTAAAGGTGAGACCAAACATAATTTTTTCTTCATATTTAAGTTGTTGGGGAATTTGATAAGCCATTTTTATACAAAATATTTTGCAATAGATGCAAATGTTGCTGCACCACCATCTATTGTTTTTGTTGCTGATTTAATTGCTGAAAAAAACATAAGGTAAATCATTAATAAATTGGCAATTCCAAATGCGGAAATCATGACCAATATCTTAAATTCTTTAAAAGTGCTTATGGTGGTTAGCTGGGAACATACAAGGAAAATTAAAGAGATAAAAAATCCCAAAAAGATATTTGTTCCAAGAAAATTAAATATCAATCTTCCATATTCTTTTAATGGGGAAATAAAATAACAAAAAATTCCAATGGGAATAAATACAACTCCTGCAGCAACAATAATATATCTAAAAGCCAATAAGAAAATTGTAATTATAATTGTAAAAGCATAGAATAAAGCAAATAAAAATTGTAATCCTAAATTTACAAAATTATCTGCGGTTATTAAAAAGAATTTATCATCTATTAAATTTATTATACCTGCCGTCATTAAACTTTGAACATCTAATGTCAAAGCATATAGAAAATATGAAGCTTGAATTAGAACAATCATAATAAAAATATTGACAAACCATTCTTTTGCTTTGGCTCTTTTTATTGCACTATGTCCAGAGAACATGAAATTAAATCCGGAATAAATCATTAAAATTCCATAAAACATTGAAAGAATATAAAGAATAATCCCCCACAACGGCAAAAATAAATCTATTCTAATTGGATCAACTAAAAGAGTTTTTGTTAAATTTAATAGAGGAATTATTGGTGCATTTAATATTCCAATAAAAAAATTGAATAATTTTTGAGGAAGACAACTTCCAAGATTTAGCAAACTACAACTATCTCCAGCACTAACTAACGGAACTAGTATAAATAAACCTAAAACAATTGATAACTTTTTCATTTTGTTTTATTATAATATTTTTTTAGTATGATGTAAAAGATCAAATTCAATATTCCAAAAATTAATAAATTACTAAGGAGGACAATTCTTGATTTATTAGTTATATAAATTATTTTTTCGGTAACAATTCCATTGTATCCAGCAATTATTCTATTTTCTCCTTCTTTTGCTAGAAATGTGGTTTTTTCATTTGCAATTTTTGAAACTTCTCCATAATCTATTTTTGCAGAAATATTTGTGGGAAAAATTTTGACTTTAATTTGTTCATCAGAATCATATTTTAATTTATCTGTCTTTATGAAAAAATTAATATTTTGATATTTCTCATTACATTCTTTTTCTAAAATATTAAAAAAATCAAAAGCTTTTATTTTGCAATTATCTGTATTTCTTACTGCAATTGTATTTTTTCCTGTAAATAAATTATCTACTTTTTCTTGGTTGTAATCTTCTGCCAATAAAGTAGAAATATAATAAGGTGGAAGAGAATGTTTTATTGAATAAGTATATTTATTAAAATTATATTCTGCATTTTGGAAATTGATTTCTATCGAGTCACTATAATTTGTTTTTAGATTTACAACACTATTGTAAATAGTTATTGGGGTGACTTCAGCAAAAAGATTATTTTTGTATGAATCAACATTTATTGTGTCTGAAATTATTATTTCTTCATTTTTATATTCAGTATAATCGTATTTACAATCTTCATCATATTTTTTACAAGTCCCACCAGATGCTCGTCTTTTGCAATATCTTTCCCATTCGTAATGTTTTATTTTTAATTTTACATTAATTGAATAAGTTATTTTTATTTGGGACTTTCTGTAAATTGAAATATCGACCAAATCGCCCTTTCCAATATATTGATTATTAACATAAACTTTATTTTTCACTTCATGCTCTTTTAGATAATATTTTCTTTTGCAATCTCTCTGGCTTGTCCGAGGATATTTTGAACTATAATAATTATCTGGGATTTTAACTTCATGATTGAATCCAGTAAGAACTAATGTTTCTTTTGGGGTATAAAGTGTTCCATTATAAAATACTGCAGGCATTATTGCAAATATTTTTGCCCAGGCAGATTTTATGAATTCTTTTTCTGTTATTTTTATATGGTCTGGCACTTCCCCTATATTTAAATCCAAATTTCTATCAAAAATAAATTCATGATCTGGAAAGAATTGATTATCATAATCTAAATTTGGAATTATTAATTCTTTTTCTTCTAAACTTATGTTTGAATTTAAAATTTTATTACATAATTCTTGATTTGCAAAACTAATGCCTTGGCAATCAATAGAAAAAACTGTTGGGCTTTGAAATAAAAATAATAAAGATAGGCCCAGCAATAAATAATTTTTATTCATTTTAACTAACAATAAAATTAACAATCAATGGTGCAACCCAAATAACAATAAGTCCTATTACAACATACATAATAACATTTTTTGCTTGTTCCCGTTTTGCTGGATTACTTCCTGCTGTCATGTAAGTTATTCCGCCAAATAATAAAATTATTACTGCCAGAACGGATGCAGAATACTTAACTAAATTGTAAATTTTCATTACAGGTTCAAGTATTTCATCGAAAGTTTCTTTGTCTGAATCTGAAATGTCCTCATTAAAATCTATTGCTACAACAAGGTTCAATACAAAAATAGATAATAAAAAAACAATTCCAAATATAAAGAAAGCTTTGTTTTTCATTTTTTCCTCCAAAATTTAATTAGTTTCAAATTCTTTGAAAAGTATCTTTTCAATCTTTTAAATGGTAAATCATTACTTCTGCGATATTTCCATTCAAAGAATGTTTTACAAGTTTCACAAAAATCTCTTTCTTCTTTTGTCAATTCTTTTTTACAAATCAAACATTTTTTCATAATAGCTTGAAAATTTTTGTATATAAATGAAATCGGAGAAAAAAATTGTATAAAATTTTGCACAAAAAATTTCTCCGATTAAATATAAAATAAATTACTTTCAAAACTTCATGAAAGAAAAAATTAGAGAGAAAAAATTAGAGAGAAAAAATGAAGAAAAATTCTAAGATAATAAAAAAATATACTGCAGTTTATTATAGAATTTCGAAAAAAGCTAAGAACAACATATGGATGCAAAAAAAAGTGTGTACAAATTATTGTTTAAATAACAAAATTAAAAGAGTAAAAGAGTATTCTGACAAGGGTTTTTCTGGAAAAATAAAGAAAAGACCTGCCTTAATAAAATTATTAAATGATTTGAAAGAGAAAAAGATTAATTCTGTTTTAGTCTATAAAATTGATAGATTGGGAAGAAATTTTTCATATTTAAATGAAGTTATAGAAACTTTTGATAAAAAAGGAGTGAAATTGATTTCTGCAACACAAAACTTTGACACTTTTACTCCAGAAGGTAAATTTATGTTGAGATTACTTATGGGTCTTGCAGAGTTTGAAAGTGGAATGATTTCAAATAGAACAATTGACGGTTTACTTGCAAGAAATAAGAAAAAATCCAGAACTAATACCCCCCAAGAATAATCCAATATGAGAATTATTGTGAATAATTTTATTTGACCCCCAACATTTCTAAAATATTGAAAAAGAGGTTTTAGTTAAACTTGTGAAAAGGGCCCAAGAAGAGAGATTTCAAAAAAATATAATTTTTAGATTGGTTTACAATATTCGGATCAAGAAAGATTACAAGAGATTAAACAATAATTGCCAATGATTGAAAAAAGGTTTGAGGATTTGGGGAAAAGGAAATAATTATTCAACTGTGACAGACTTTGCTAAGTTTCTTGGTTTGTCAACATCCAAACCTCTTAAATCTGCAATATAATATGCTAAAAGTTGTAATGCAATAACATTCAACACAGGAGAAAGCTCTTCTATTGTTTCTGGAACTTCTATTATGTAATCTGCAAATCTCCTAACACTTTCATTTCCATTACTAACAATTGCAATTATTCTTCCACCCCTTGCTTTTACTTCCTCAATATTACTCAAAAGTTTTGCTGACAATTCACTTTTTGTTGCTAAGAAAACAACGGGCATTTCTTCATCAATTAAAGCAATTGGCCCATGTTTCATTTCTGCTGCAGGATAACCTTCTGCATGAATATAAGAAATTTCTTTTAATTTTAATGCTCCTTCTAAGGCCACTGGAAAATTTATTCCTCGACCAAAATATAAAAAATTAGAACTCTGTTTGAATTCTTCTGCGATTGCTTTTATCTTTTCTGCTTCATTCAAAACTTGCTTTATTTTCTCAGATAAAAAATTTATTTCAGAAACCACATTTTTTTCAGTTTCTATTCCTTTTTCTTGCCGGATATAAAGAGCCAACAAAATTAAACTTACAACTTGAGATGTAAATGCTTTTGTTGAAGCAACTCCTGTTTCTGGTCCCGCGTGAAGGTAAATTCCAGAATCAACTTCACGAGTGATTGTTGAACCCACAACATTTACAATTCCCATTGTCTTTGCTCCTTTTTCTTTTGCCTCACGAATTGCTGCTAATGTATCTGCCGTTTCTCCCGATTGAGAAATTGCAATAACTAAATCTCCTCCTTTAATTAAAGGATTTCTATATCTAAATTCCGAAGCATAATCTACTTCAACTGGAACTTTTGCATATTTTTCAATTAAATATTTTCCAATTAACGCTGAATGCCAACTTGTCCCACAAGCCGTTAGAATAATTCTATTAATTTTTTTGAAATCTAAATTTAGAGTTAATTTGAGTAAATCTTCTTTTATTCTTCCCCTAATTGTATTTTGAATTACTTCTGGTTGTTCAAAAATTTCTTTTAACATGAAATGTTTGAAATTACCTTTTTCTAATTTTTCAATTGTCCATTTAATTTCGTGAACTTTTTTGTCAACAATTTCTCCCCCTAATTTTTTTATCTCATAATTATTTTTCGTTAAGATTGCAATTTCATTATCATTCAAATAATTAATTTTATTCGTATGTTCTAAAATTGCTGGAATATCTGAAGCTACAAACATTTCTCCTTCTCCCACCCCAATAATTAAGGGAGATCCCCTTCTTGCAACAACTATTTTGTCTTCTTTTTTAGAAATTACACAAAGTCCAAAAGTTCCTTCAATAAGTCTTAACATTTTTATCACTGATTCTTCTAAATTGCCTTCATAAAATTTTTCTATTAAATGTGCTATGATTTCTGAATCTGTTTCGGAGGAAATTTCATGGCCTTCAGCAATTAAAATCTTTTTCAGAGTTTCATAATTTTCAATAATTCCATTGTGTACAATTGCTATTTCTTTTTTACAATCAAAATGGGGGTGGGAATTTACTTTGTTTGGTTTTCCATGTGTTGCCCACCGAGTGTGTGCAATTCCAAAAGTTCCATTTAATTCCTTTAACCGTTCCTCTTTTTCTAATTCAGAAATTCTTCCTTCTTTTTTTACAATTTCAAGGTTTTCATTTTCTAAAATACAAATCCCAGAACTATCATATCCTCGATATTCTAATTTTTTTAAACCTTCAATTAAAATTGGCACACATTTCTTTTCTCCAATATATCCAATTATTCCACACATGTTATTTTTAGGGGAAAAGAGTATTTATTATTTTATATATTCCACATGGAAACTCTTAAATAGCTCAAAATATCTGTATTTTTGTAAGTTAGAGAGCTAACTTTCGGGATCCTGACATTAAATTGTCAAGAAATAAAATATGATTTCTGGATTCTGAGGAAGGTCCGCGCTCCCACAATTATTGTGACAAAGTTACCGGGGAAATCTCGGGTGTTGTGAAACACAGCTCTGGCACAGAAACGACACAGTTCGCTTTGAGTAATGAACCTTGCGGGAAACTTTGAAAAGCGAAATTTGATGAAACGAGCACCTTAACTGGAGCAAGGGTAACATATGTACGCCCGCTTAGTTGGATGTTAGCACATTCCGCCTGAATACAGGGAATGACAAAACGTGGCCTACTCTAACTTACACTTTTTTATTTTTATGGAGATTAATTGGAATGTTTAAAGAAAGAATTATTTTTAAAATCATTTTTAACAAAGTTTAAAAAAGAAATGTGTCTTCCAAACATGTATGGTAATGTAGCTACATATCCTTCGGATGGCCGAGCTACCTTTTTCATATGCTATAGGGAATGTAGCTCAGCGGGAGAGCACATGACTGAAGATCATGGTGTCGGGGGTTCGACTCCCCCCATTCCCATACTTTTTCTTAAAGTATTTACCCAAACCTTAAAAACTAAATTAGTCTAAATCGGATATGGCAAAGAACAAGGAAGGTAGTTTCAAAATGATAATGATCTTTATGGTGATTACTATGCTCATTGCATTTAATTGGGATAAATGGGCTTGGATGAAAAATGGAATTCATGCTGTATTTAATCCAACTGTTGGAGCATTATTAAATTGGAACTTGACTATTGGTATGCTAATTACTGTTCTTGTGATTTCTATTCTTATGACTATTGTTCAAAAATATACTACAAACCAAGAGGAATTAAAAAGTATCAAAAAAGAACAAAAAGAACTCCAAAAGCAAATGAAAGAATTTAAAGAGCATCCTGAAAAAATGATGCATTTGCAGAAAAAACAGATGGCTTTGATGCCAAAACAAATGAAACTTTCCATGAGAACAATTATTTATACAGGAATCCCTTTTGTATTATTATTTAGGTGGTTTAGCGATTATTTTTTATCTCTTTCTGAAGTCACTGGGGAACCCGTTAGATTCTTTGGATTTATGGGCTGGTTTATATTTTATTTGATTGGAACAGTAGTATTCTCAAGTATTCTTAAAAAATATATGAAAGTTGTATAAAAAGATTTAAAAAATAATCAAGGATTAGCATATTATGAACAACGAAGAATTAAATAAAAAATTTATGGCCTTTGAGCAACAAATTAGACAAATTCAAGAACAACTTCATGCAGTAGACAATGCAATTTTTGAAATGAATGCTATTGATTCTGGACTTAGCGAACTTGAAGGAAATACTGGTAAAGAAATTATGGCACCAATTGGGAGGGGAATTTTTGTGAAAGCCAAATTATTAAGTGAAGAATTGACTGTTGACGTTGGGAATAATCATTTTGTAAAAAAAGATATTCCTAAAACAAAAGAATTGATTCAAAATCAAATTAAAAAATTGGGTGAAATGAAAAATGAACTTGAAAATTCCCTTGAAAGTATAAATAAAGAAATTACTCAGAGTATGCTTGAAGCACAAAATGCAAATTCTCAAGAATAATTTTTAATTTTTCTTTATAGCTCTTAAAAATTTTGAATATTTCATTAATCCCAAATCAGTTACAATTCCTTTCAAATATTTTTTTGGTATTAATTCAAATGCAGGATTCCTAATTTTAATGGGTGACTTTTTAGGAATTTTTTCCCAGACTTCATGAAAATCCCTTTCTTCAATTTTGACTTTGTGGGAAGAGTATTTCCAAGAATCTGCTACAACATACATTGGAATCTTATTTATTTTTGAAAGTTTTGCTAACATTCCACTCCCAATTTTGTTTATCACTCCTTCTTTTAATAATGCATCTGCTCCAACCATTATTTTATTTACCTTCTTTGTTTTTTGTTTTTTGGAAAGTGCCACATCCATTGCTGAGTCAACAAACATTGTTAACGGAATTTTAGCTTTTTTTAATTCTGTTGCTGTTTTTCTTCCTTGAAAAAGTGGCCTTGTTTCAGTATTGTAAACTTCAAATTTTTTTCCTTTGTTTTTTGTATAGATTAAAGCATTGGTGACATTTGTCGAATGACAATGGGTATAAATGATGTCTCCATCATTAATTAAATTGAAAACTTCTTTGTTTATTTCTTGTTGCGCTTGATCAAAATGTTTTGAAATTTCTTTATAATTTGAATATTTTACTTTGTGTAAAACATTTACAAGCATAGGCTCAGTCGGTCTTAAAGAAATTAGTTTTTTTAATGAAGCTTTCGTTGGAAATAAAGAATATGCATGAAGTGCTTTTTTTGCTATATTTCTTGCACCTTGTATTTTTATATCTTTAATATCTTTACAAATTTTGTTGAACTCTTGCCTCTTTTTATCCATGACTTTCTAAATTCAAGAACCTTTAAAAAATCTATTTAATTTATTGGGAGATGTTAGAGTCCTTAATTAATCCAAAAAGAGCCGAGAAGGGACCTTGGAAAATGTTTTTTATTGGAATTTTATATGCCTCACTTTCATTATTATTGGTTAAACTTTTTTTTGGGGGAGATCCAGTTTTATCTAAATTTTCTGGATTGATGGTTGTTACTTTTTGTGTTATGTTTTCACTTCCATTTATGTATCACATAATCAAAAAAGAAGAGAAAGAAGATGAAAAAATAGTGGGATTAAGATCTGTTATAAAAATTCATAAAGAAGCTGTTCTAGCTTTAATGTGGTTATTTTTTGGTTTTATTGTTGCATTTTCTTTTTGGTATTTGGTTTTAGGAGATGCTAGTTTACTTAATGCACAAATTGAAACATATTGTTCAATTAATAGCCCAGGAAATGTGGCCGGATGTGTATCTCAATATTCCCAGGGAAATCTTATTAGTCCGACAGGTGCAGTAACAAAAGTCGCTAGGCTTGCTTCAATTGTTGAGAATAATGTTTATGTCCTAGTTTTTACTTTAATCTTTTCTTTAATCTTTGGTGCGGGAGCTATCTTTGTTTTGGCATGGAATGCAACAGTTATTGCTGCTGCCATTGGAATATTTACAAATTATCAAATTTCACAAATTCCCCTCGGTATTGCAAGATATATGATTCATGGATTTCCCGAAATAGCGGCATACTTTATTGCTGCCCTTGCTGGAGGAATTTTGGGAGCGGGATTGATGAAACATGGCATCAAGGGAAATAAATTCTACAAAGTTTTTGAAAACGTGGTAATACTCCTATTCATTGCCATAGTTATTTTGATTATTGCTGGACTTATTGAAGTATATATTACTCCTGGATTTTTCTAATATAATTAAATTTAAATAAGTTAATTATCCTAAAGACATATGGATAATTTAACATTTTTGGGATTTCTTTTTGGGCCCTTAGTAATGATTGCGTTTTTATCAGTAGTTATTATTTTGCCCCATTGGATTAGGAGAGCCAAAGAAGAAAAATTGGTTGGACGAGATATCCATAAGAAAGATAAAAGAGAGGTTGCTGAAGGGGGAGGTATTGTTGTTTTGATTGGATTCGTTCTTGCAATTCTACTCTATATTGGAATTAAAACTTTTGTTTTTAATGATTCTAGAAATTTGATTGAGGTTTTAGGGATTTTGGGAGTTATTACAATTGCTTCTATAATTGGAATTTTTGATGATCTCTTGGGATGGAAAAGAGGACTTAGTAAAAGAAATAGGCTAATTATGATCTTTTTTGCTGCAATTCCTTTGATGGTATTAAATGTGGGGGAGCATGTTGTTTCAGGTATTGACTTTGGAATATTTTATCCATTATTTTTAATTCCCTTGGGAGTCATTGCAACTACAACTACTTTTAATTTTTTAGCTGGATACAATGGGCTTGAAGCAAGTCAAGGAATTATTATTTTGACTGCTATTTCGGTTGTAAATTTTATCACAGGTAACTGGTGGTTGAGTTTAATTGGTATGAGCATGGTAGCTGCACTTGTTGGATTTTACTTTTTTAATAAATATCCTGCAAAAGTTTTTCCAGGGGACATTTTGACTTATTCGGTTGGAGCATTAATTGCTTGTCTTGCAATTATTGGAAACATAGAAAAAATTGCAATTTTCTTTTTCATCCCATACATTTTAGAAGTTATTTTGAAAGCTCGGGGACGTTTGAAGAAAGAAAGTTTTTCGGTTCTTCAAAAGGATGGAAGTTTGAAACTTAAAGAAGGAATTTATGGCTTAGAACATGTAGCAATTAAAATCTTAAGAGGAATTAAAGGAAAAGCATACGAATGGGAAGTTCCAATTGTAATTAATTTATTTCAATTAACAATTATTGTTCTGGGCTTTGTTTTGTTTTTTTAGATAGATTTATAAGAGATGTTACATAAATGTATTATATGTTACATAAATGTAGTACAGAAAAAGTCTTGAAAATCTTCTTTAATGAGCCAATAAAGAAACATTCATTAAAAGATATTTCAACAAAATCTAAATTAGCACATACTTCTGTTAAAAAGATTTTGAATGATTTACTAAAAGAAAAAATAATAATTGAAAAACGAGAGAGAAAAGGAAAAAGATATTTTCCACTATTTTATTCTAATTTAGAAACTGAAAAATTCAAAAAAATGAAAGTAATTGAAAATTTGGAATCAATTTACGATTCTGGGTTGATTGGTTATTTGGAAAAAGAAATTATGCCAAAATCAATTGTTCTCTTTGGTTCATATCTTCGTGGAGAAGATATTGAAGATTCAGATGTGGATATTTTTGTTGAATCTAGTGGAGAAGAAATAAATTTGAAAAAATTTGAAAAAATTTTAAAAAGGAAAATTAATATTTTATTTAAAGAAAGTTTTAATTTGTTGGGCAAAGAATTAAAAGAAAATATAATAAATGGTTTTGTTCTTCAGGGATTGGTGGAGCTAAAGTGAAAAGAAAAATCAGTGTTGACAGGAGTAGGGCAAATTCTTTGAGAAGCATGGCCACTACTAGTTTGGAAAGGCTAAATTCATTTGATAAGGAAAAGTATCCTTTAAACACTTTAGATGATTATTATGACATACTTCACCAATTAATGGAAGCTATTTCTGTTTTGAAAGGGGTTAAATTTTCTAATGATTCTGCAAATAAAGAATTAATAGATTGGGTTTGTGATACTTTTGAATTTGGTGAACAAAATAAAGTTTTTTTACAAATGATTAGGAATTATCGGAATAAAATTTCATACGAAGGATTTTTTATTAAAGCCAATTTTATAAGGCAGAATGATGAAAAGATTTTAGGAATTATTTTTAAGTTTGAGAATATTATTGAGGGGCTGATTTAATATGGATTTTCAACAGGAGATGATAGAAGAAGAAAACTTTTTGAAAAATATTTTTAATAGATTTAGAAAAAAAGATTTTAGTGGCACAGGTGGGCAAGCCATCAAAAATTCAAGTTATCAATTAACACAAAATTTAATTTTTAAATTTGGAAGTTTAGCTTTTACTATTATTATTGCTAGAATGCTTTTGCCTGAATTGTTTGGGCTTTATTCTTTGGCTCTTGCGACAATTGTTTTATTTATGTCCTTTAGTGACTTGGGACTTGGAGCTGCATTGATTACTTTTATTTCAGAAAAATTAGGAAAAAATAAACCTAAAAAAGCCAAAGGATATTTCAAAAAACTTTTAAAATGGAAATTATACGTTACATTTATTGCTGCGGCAATTCTTTTAGCAAGTGCATACTTTGTTGCTGAAATTTATTATGCAAAACCTATTTTTTATGCTCTTTTAGTTGGGGGAATTTATTTGCCCGTCATTTCTTTACTTGGATTTGTTGAAGGAATATTCAAATCCTCAGATCAGTTTAAATCCCCAATGATTAAAGAAATCATTTTGCAAGTTTCTAGGTTAGTCTTAGTTCCTTTAGCTATTTTCTTTTTATTGAAAATGAATTTAGACAATAAAACATTGGTTGCTTTTATCTTATTAAGTTTAATTATTTCTTACCTGCTTGGATTTTTGTTTTTGATGATTGTCATTAAAAGAAAAATTCTTTTTTTGAAAGTTAAAGAAGAAAAAATAAATAAAAAAGAAATAAAAGGATTAAAAAAGTTTATTTTACCTTTGAGTGCCACTGCCCTTTCTGGCATATTTTTTGGATATATTGATACTTTAATGCTAGGACATTTTGTCGCTGCAAAATTTATTGCTTTTTATGGTGCAGCATTTAGTTTGATTGGTGGACTTTCTACAATTATTGGATTCGCTGCTGCTGGATTACTTCCAATTTTTGCAAGAAAATCTGGAAAATCTTTAGAAAATATTTTTAAGAAAACAAGAAACTTTACTTTGGTTATTTCTGTCTTTGCAGCAATCTTTACTTATTTTGTTGCCTGGTGGGCAATAAGAATTGCTTATGGTGTTAATTATTTGGAAGCTGTTCCGATATTAAAATATTTTTCTATTCTTTTAATTATTTTGCCAATGGCAGGAATTTATGATGCTTATTTAATTTCTCAAAAGAAAACAAAAGTCATTGCTTGGTTGCTTGTTGGAACAACTATTGTTAATATTATTTTGAATTATCTTGGTATAACTTATGGTTTGCAATTTGGTATGTTTGAAGCTGTTTTAGGAGCATGTTTTGCTACTATTGTAAGCAGGGTGATTTATTTTGTTGGAGTTTGGATATTTAGGGGGAAATAAGAAATAATTATTTTGTTTTAATGATTCTTTATAAAATTTATTTTCCCACCATTCCCTTGGTTCTCTTAAAATATGAGTAATATCTCCCTCGTATTGAGGAATAACATATTTTTCTCCATCCCCTAGGGGAACAACAACAAATAAATTTTCTGATCTATCTTTAGAATCTTTCAAAACTTTTTCTAATTGATTTTCGTTTAAATGTTCAAAAACATCTTTTGCGACAATCCATTTGAAATTAAAATCATAAGGAATTTTTCCCCCCCTCATTAAAGCACAATAATCTTCAACATCTTTATCAACTGTTTTTATTGCATATTCGGAAATATCACAACCATATGCGTCAATATCTAATATTCTGAAAGCTTTTGTTACAAATCCTTTTGCACAACCAAAGTCTAAGATTTTATCTCCTTCCCTTAAATCTAATTCTTTTATTATTTTGTGAGCAAATTTTATTGTTCTCTCAGGCATCCACCGATAATCTTGATATCCTGATTTTCCAGAAGAAATTCCCCTTTCAAAATATTCCTCATCATACTCACTTGAATTCGTTTGTTTTTTATTTGTCATTTTATATAAAATTTTTATGAGTCATTTCTCCCTCATCAAAGGTTTTAATTTCTTTAATTAATACTTTTTCCAATAATGTGTTCTGCCTTTCAAAAACACAATTTGGGCAACTTTTTTTGGGATCAACAAGGGAATAAACTGGAGAATCATACAATTTTCCCACATTTTTTGCATTAGAAATTATGAAATCTTTCTTAAATTGTTGGTCCTCGTGATCATTTAGAACTAAAGAGTCACAAGGATATACATTCCCCTCACAATAAAGAACAGGGTGAAAAAATCCCAAATAACAATTTTTTGGAGAAGTAGGTATTTTGTACTGGTGAAAAAGAGGCCCCCCCAATTCTTTTACTAAATTTCCCACATTTTTATGATCTTCCTCTAATTTTTCAAATGGTTGAGCGCAATCTGGTAGAACTCTCACATATTTAATATTATTTTCCACAGCCAAATCTCGAATATCCTCAAGTGTCTTCTTTGTTGTTAAGGGATTAGTTACATAACTAAAGCCCATCACTGGATTTTTAACTTTAGGTACTTGGACTTTCCCCCCGTTTTCAAGAGAATTGATTGAAATCCTTATCCAAGAAAAATTCTCATAAAATTCATCTGGAAATCTTTGGAGAAGTGTTCCATTAGTTATCATTCCAATCTCCAAATTTTTAGATTTAAGATATTTGGTCATTGGTTCAAAATGTTTATACATCATTGGTTCTCCCCCTCCACTAAGAATTATCGCCTTTAATCCCCTCGGAACTAATTCTTCTACAATGGGTTTAATATCTTCTTCCAAATCTAAAGTTTCATGAGATTCCCGATCTTTAACAGAACAAAAATTACATTTTAAATTACAAATACTTGAGGGCATAATATGCAAAACTATTGGAGTTGCTATTCCAGTTTCCTGAAATTTTTTCATAGCTTCTGGGTGATGTAATAACTTTTCTCCTGTAGAAGTAAAAATTTTTTCTTTATCTGAAATTTGATGATCCATAGAATTGTAATAAAAATTGTATTTATATTGTTTATTGTGGTTGAAGAATTAAATTTTTTTTACCAAATGTTCATACTTTTTTTTGTTTTTTCGAATTGTTTCTGGAAAAGAATTATCTAGGGGCACATAATCTATTTTTATAAAATCCCTTTTTCCCAATTGAAATAATCCTTTTTCTATATTTTTTTTCAATAAATTTTCTGTAAAGTCAATATCCTTTGCTTCTGCAACTGATTTAGATTTTAATAAGGCTTTTTTAATCCCTCCAAGATATGTAAAATGCCAACCCCCCCCTTCAATAAAACTAATTTTTCTTTTTTTTCCAAACAAAGAACAAATTGATTCAAAAATAGAAGGATTTCTTATGTAACTTAATTTTCCAAATAAATTATCTCGCAAAGTCCTATATTTGCAAGAAATTGTGCCAACCCACTCCTGATTTTTTGCAACCCCATTCAAATAATAAAAACAAAGTTTTTGTTTAAAATAAACATAATCATAAATTTTTAATTTTTTTACTATTAAATCAAATTTATCTTTATTTGGAATTTCATCCAAATCTGAAAAAATAATGATATCCTCTTCTTTTGCATCTTTAAGTCCCTTCAAAATCCTATCTCTTTGTGCATAAACAAATTTCCAACGACCAATCCTTAAATTTACTGCTAAAAAATTTAAACCCAAACTATTTGTTCCAAATTTGGGTAGTTTTTTTGAATCCATTAATTTTATTATCTCCCTATCTAAAAAATTTAAATTTGGTAAATCTGTGGAAATATAAATAATTTTATCTTTCCATTTGGAAAATCTCTCCTTGTTTTTTTCAAAAACAAGTTCTTTTTTTTCTCCAGAAAAAGTTTTTGTTGCTTCAACAATTACAAAATAATCTACAGATTTATCTAATTCAGAAAGTCTTAACTCTAACAAATCTAATTCATTAAAAAATGTAAAGCAATCATATATTTTCATTTTCTAACAACCTCCAAAACCAATGTTTGATGAAAGAAACTTATCCCCGGAAATAATTTATTTGTCCACCTAAATTCAGGGAAATCTGTACAAAATTTTTTTTTTGTAATTTTGTAGTTTTTAGGAAGTGAATTTATGAATTCTTTTGGTTTCCAATGATGTAAATGGGGTGTTAATTCTATTGGGGGGTTTTCTAATTTTGGAAATAATTTATATAAAAAAAAATTTAAATTGGGTATTGAAAGGATTATTCTATTTGTATGTTTAAACGCTTCTTCTAAAATCCTATTTGGATTTTCTAAATGTTCTAAAACACCTGCAAAAATAATATAATCAAACTTTTCTTTGAAAGGAAAATTTTTTTCCTTTGTTACTTTTATATATTTAAAATTTTTATTTTTAAATTTTGATTCTTCAATTAAATCGCATCCAGTAACTTGAGCATTTTTTTCTTGAATGAGGATTTTGGATAAATCGCCATTCCAACATCCAAAATCTAAAACTTTTTTATTTTCCTTTAACATCGAAGCAATTTTGTAATATTTAGGCAAAGGTTTTGAATTATCTATGAATTTTCTCCTAATATTTTTAAATAATTGTTTCATTCTTTTCTCCTATATTTTTGTTTTCCACTAAAAAAAGCCTTAACAAAATACTTACCATATGAAACGGGAGAGATTAAACACATAATAATAGATTTTAACCACCTTGGATTCTTTATTCCCCACCTTCTTAAAAGAATTCCATTGATACTTCCATTCTGTTTTCTCTTTTCAACTGTTTTGTTTCCACGATAATTTGGATGAATATGTAACAACCCAGTTTTTACTTTCTCTACTTTACCTTCTTTTTTTAATTTAAGCCAAATATCCACATCTTCGCCCCCTGTAAAAAAAGTCTTTTCATCAAACAAGCCAACTTTTTCTAGTGAACTTTTTCTAAATGCCGTGAATTTTCCGTCTGGAGCAAAAGGATAATACTTTTTCTTTATGTCTTCTTCCATCATCCAAGAATATGTCAAAACAACTTCCTTATTTTCAAAAGGTTTGATCAATTTTTGAATCGCCTCTTTTTCTAAAGGAATGCAATCTTGATGCATTGTTATAACAAGTTCCCCTTTTGATTTTTTGATTCCCCGATTATATGCATTGGCCAAGCCATTTATCCCTTCAATTTCAATAATTTCAATTTCTTTTGCATTTTCTTTTAAATATTTTTTTAACATGCCAAAGATCTCTTTCTTTGGTTTATATTTAGGAATTATTATTGATACTTTTTGTTTTTTCATTTTAATGCTTCTCCATAAATTCTTTTTAATTTTTTATTCCTTTCTTTAATTGAAAATTTTCCTTCTTTAATTACTTTCATACATTCTTTTGACATCTTTTGTCTTAAGTTCTTGTCTTCTATTAATTTTGAAGTTTTTTCTACCAATTTTTTAATTGCTTTTTCTTCAAGAACTCCAATTGAATTAAAAGATAATTTTTCTTTTACATCAAAAATCAATCCAGTCTTTCCATTTTCAATTATCTCTGTTCTAGATTTTGTTGCCCATGTATTGATAGTTATCGTTGGTAATCCAAAGGCCATTGCTTCTAAAAGAGAAAATCCAAAAGTATCAATTGAACCTGGATATAAAAATAAATCTGAAGAAGCCATTAATTTAAATAATTCTTTTTGGGGAATTAAATTATAAATTTTTATTTTAGAATATTTTTCTTTTAATTTTTCGGGAACATTTGAAACAACGATTCCTTCAATTCCATTTTCTTTTCTTAATCTTTCTAAAACTTCTAAAGCTATTAATCCTCCTTTAATGTCAAAATATCTTGCAATAAAAATAATTTTTAGATTTTTATTTTTAGATTTTTTTAAATTTTGTATTTCTGATACTGCAGGATAAACAACTTCTACTTTTCTTTCTATTTCTGGGTATATTTTTAAAATTTCTTTTTTTGTTGATTCTGTCCAGGGTAAAATTTTTTTGCAATTTTTATTTAATAAAATTTTTCTTACTTTGTGCTGGCCTTTTTTTTTGTTCCCGCCAGATATTGCTAGAGAACCCATCATTTCAATATCTGCAATCCATGATTTATCTTTATTTTTGGATAGGCAATGTGCACAATGAATTAAATCATAATTTCCCCTTGGGCTTAAATGTGCATTAGGTATTACTAAATTTAGTTTATTTACCCAATATCTTATTTGATTTTTCAAAAAATTAGAAAACCAAAAGAATCTTTTATTTGTAATAACACCTTTTTGCTTTTTTGTATTTTGAAACTCGATTCCTTCAGGCGGAGAATCTACTAAATATTTATAGTAAGGACTGTCGGGAAATTTCCAAGGGTATTGAAGGTGAATTTTTAATTGTTTCATTATATAATGTATTATTTAATATTTAAAACCCTATTGGCTTCCTTCAAAACATTTTCAACTCTTATATTTTTTAGGCAAATAGGATCATTATATTCTAAACAAGGAGAGTTCCAACAATAGGCACATTTGGGCAATGGATAAGGTTGAATAGGGATGATATTATCATATAGAGAAATTTCTGGATAATGGTATCCTGAGTATGTAGTAATACATGGGATGTCAAAAGCAGAAGATATATGGGTTAAAAACCCCTCGGTTGTTACAATTAATTTTGATTTGGAAACCAAAAAAAAGATTTCTCTCAGATTTGTTTTTCCTCTCAAATCTAAAAAACTCTTATTCAATCTTGGTTCGTCTTTAGTTCCTGTTTGAATCCAATTAATTTTTTCATATGTAGCATCAACTATTTTTTGCATATTTTTAGGGCCCCAATTTTTAACTTGACATAATCCTCCAGAAAATGAGCCTGAAATAATTAACCCATACTCAGTCTTTAATAATTCTTTGTATTTTTTAGAGAATTCTCTAATTTCTTTGTCATTAAATTTTATTATTACATTGTGTTCGACTTTACTAATTTTTTTGCATACATCAGGTCTTTTACTTAATAGGGCCTCTCTCAAATGAACCTTCTTTTTGTTCATATTTATTGGCAATTCAAATGCCCCGATTATATTAGAATAAAGAGATGAATTTAAAATAGGTAAAAATATTTTTAAGAACTTATTTTTTTCAGGATTTATTATTTTTATATCAAAATTATTGAAAACATTTTTATTGGAACAAATAAGTGTAACATCCCCAACCTTTGAGTAATAATCAACTACGGGTGTAAGCGATAATAAGTCTCCCACTCCCCAGCCAGAAAATACTAAGATTTTTTTTTTGTGTTT
>Ga0207996_1000434_pt1 | contig 37482 bp, 38 predicted proteins | sample AntAceMetag02UKG_FD_184773 | JGI IMG/M metagenome (GOLD analysis project Ga0207996, IMG submission 184773) | Saline lake microbial communities from Ace Lake, Antarctica - Antarctic Ace Lake Metagenome 02UKG (SPAdes) (version 2) | ecosystem: Environmental > Aquatic > Non-marine Saline and...
GTTCTGTGAGGGGTGTTGAAGTCGAAGCATAAGACAGAATAATGTGACACTCTCCAAACCGAAAGGGGAGAGTAACAGGGAACACAAAGCATGTCTAAGTGTGACGGCCATATTATATCTACTCGACTGAATTACTATCTAAAGAAATCACAACTGGAGAATTTTCAGCATATTTGATAGTGCAGGGCTGTGAGTTTCTCCGGTAACAATTACCAGAATATTCCCTTTTGCTATATATTTTTGAGAAATGAGCATATCAATAGCTTTTTCAAACATCAAGCCACCATTTTTATTAAAATTATAGCAAATCGGTGTAACTCCCCACACCAAGTATAACTGTCGCACTATATCACTATGCGGGGTAAGTGCAATAATCTTTGTCTGCGGATGTCTGCTTGCTATAAGTCTTGCGGTTTTACTTGATAACGTAAATACAACAATGGCACGAGCACCCATCTCATCGGCAGCTAGACACGCAGAATGAGAAATCGCTTCCTGTGGAATATACCCTTTTAAATGCAACATCTTTATATAGTCAGTTTTTCCCCATAGACTCTGCTGGGCACTTTTAATTATACGCCTCATAGTAGATACAACTCGCACAGGGTATTTACCAACAGATGTCTCCGCCGATAACATAACACAATCTGTACCATCAATAATTGCATTTGCTACATCGGATGCTTCCGCGCGTGTCGGAACAGCATTTTCCACCATTGATTCAAGCATTTGTGTTGCGGTAATAACGAGAACATGCTTCTCTCTGCACTTTTGTATTATTTTTTTCTGATATATAGGGACAGATTCTATAGCAGTCTCTATGGCAAGATCTCCTCGCGCAATCATTATTCCGTCAACAGCATCTATTATTGCATCTATATTTTTTATTGCCTCAGGTTTCTCAATTTTTGCTATAACAGGTGTTTTCTTATTCTGCTTCATAATTATTGACTTGAGCATTTGTATATCACTTACCGATCGCACAAAAGAAAGCGCAATGTAATCAACATTGTTTGTCAAACCAAAAAGTAAATCTTTCTTATCTTTATCAGTTAACGACGGCAAACTCAGCTTCGTTTCAGGAAGATTAATCCCCTTTCGGCTGGAAAGAAGACCTCCCGCGATAATGTCACAGATAAGCTCATTATTTTTCTTCTCTTTGACACGTAGAGAAATAATTCCGTCATTTATCAAAATTCGTTGGCCTATCTTAACAGCATTAACGATATCTCCATAATTTGTTGAAATACAATTCTCGTCACCCGTGATTTCTTTTTTTACAATACGAATACTATTTCCTTTTTTGAGGTACACTTTTTTTTCATCATTAACTGTGCCTACTCTGATTTTTGGGCCACCAAGATCCTGTACAATTGAAACTGATGTTTTAAGCTCTTTTGAGATTTTTCTTATGATACGAATAAGCTTTTTGTGTTCATCATGAGTAGAATGAGAAAAATTAAGCCTAAAAGCATCTACCCCTGTACATATTAAGCTTTTTATCATTTTCTCACTGCTCGTTGCAGGCCCTAATGTTGCTAATATTTTTGTTTTGTGTGTCATATATTTCTTGTCCTAAACTATGGTTTTTTATTTTTAATTGCAGAATAATTACTAAATGACGTGCTTACATATTGAGCATATGTAGAGAGTAGCTTTTGCGCACGCTCTTCTGTAAAAAGATCATCCCGCTGGCTAAACACAAAGAATACACCGATGACACTTTTATTATCCTTTTGATACACAGGTATCACAATATCACTACTAACTGATTTTTTGTACTGTTTCCATGCGGCACTTTTTTCCAACTTTGGATCATTACGATCAATGTGTTCACACGCTTGAGTAAACCTGCCTTTCTTTATACTATACTCTTTCAATACTTGAATTAATTCTTCCGTCTTTTCAGGTACAGTATGTCCACCATATACTTCATATACCAACCCTGGTTTTGATATCTCTACACTGTTTGAAATTGGTATAAATACTATCTTTTCAGCCTTACATGATGCCATCATTATCTTTGTTATTCCCGAAACAACTGTTTCAAAGTCAGAAACAGAACTCATTATAAGTGCCGCTTCATGCAGCCAATACATCTCCCAATGCTTCTCAAACATATCCTTAAACAATTTTTCATTCTCAACACCAAGTGATATCAATTCTGAAACTATTCGAAGTATTGTATCTTCATCGCTTGTAATACTTAGTGGCAGCACACTGGCAATAATCAGAACACCGAGAATCCCAGACTTGCATACCAACGGATACATGTATGCTGAATGTATACCTCTGTGTTGGTAGACCATAAACAAGAATTCTTCAATAAATTTATCCTGTGATACATTTGGAGCTGATAAAGTGTTTTTATTATCAATGACAATTGAAGCAATCTCTGGATCTATCTGTGCTATATCAACAAAAGAAGTACCGTCCATAAGTCCCGATTGGGCTTTTCTTAGCAATATGTTTTTAACGAGATCTGCCCCATATAGGGTAACTGAAATTGACTCTACTTGCATATTCCTGTTTTCAACAATCAGTCCAACTATTTTATCAACAACATCTTCATAGTCTTTCTTGTATGCAACTGATTTGCCTATGTCACAAATTGCAGCAATCTCGTTTGCGCGACACCCTAACAATTTCTCTCGACTGTTAAGCATTTTTCTTAATTCATTAAACAGATATGCCAATCTTTCAATTTCATCGTTACTCCTGACCACTATCTTTTTTGAAACATTTCCATTATGAACTGCTTCGACGGCATTTTTCAAATAAAGTATAGTGCGAATATAGGTTTTTGATACGGATATCCCCACCACGTAAAGAATAATGAGTGATACTACATACAGCCAAATCATAATAAATAAAAATCTCTTAACCGGAGTAATTGCAACGTCTAATGGTTGTAAACATAGCACCTGCCATTCGATTGCATTTTGATCCAGAAGCTGGTTTAAAACGGGATAAAAACCAATAAGCGCACTTTTGTGTACAAGATTATCTCCAATACAATAGCCTCCATGAAGATTATTCCTTATTGTATCAACAACATGGGCATCATACTTATTCTCAAGTGTTCCGGGAACTAATACCGAGTCAAGAATAACAGAACCGTTACAATCAACAACTGATACATGCATGGCTTTTAACTGATTTTCAGACTGTATGAGTTCGTTTATATAGGCGTGTGATATAATGGATTTTATTATCCCGACAATTTTTTTATTTTCATTAAATATAGGTCGCGCTAATGTGAATCCCCATGCACGTGCACTATCATTATATTCGATATTAGATAAATAATCTTTCCCTCTACCATTATTATAAGCCTCTTGCCACCACAATTCGTCAGCTTGATAGAAATCTGTTATTTTCTTTGTTGCACCTACTAACCAACCGTCTTTATCAGTAATAAATACTTCTTTAAATAGTTTCTGATTCGCATCTTGGTATGTGCGCATTAACATTGATGAAGGAGAATGTAATACTCGTGATACTAAAGTGTTATCTTCATTTGCTTCGCGCCACTGGCGATCGAGACTCAAAGCTTCCTTCATCATTTCTGACTCACTCTGATCAATATGCGATTTATTACTCATAGATAAATTATCAATAATAACATCTGAATGAATAATGCTATCTGTATCTACCAACAGCCCTTTCAAAAAGATATCCAAATTATGGGATATCAATGATGCAATTTGCTTATAATGATTTCCTATATTATTCTTGTAATCGATGGATATAGATGCAGAAATAAGGATAAAAACACAGGTAAGAACAAGAGCCCCACTTATAAAGAAGTATCTCATAAATCTTTTTTGGGATCCTGCACCTAAAAAAGATTTGAGCCTATAATATAATTTGTTGATCTTCTTCATTGTATTCATATATTTATTGAGTAAATCCCGACTTCCTTAAGAAATCACTGTCTATTTTATCATACTTTTTTTGAGGACACAACCTTTCGACATACTTGCTAATAATATCTGTTTCAATATTAACTTTTTGTCCGTTTGATACATCCGACAATGTTGTATTATTTAATGTTTGTTTAATGATATGCACTGTAAATGATTGCACTGATACATCACACACCGTAAGACTAATGCCATTTACTGCTATCGATCCTTTTTCAACAATGTATTTGATAATTTTTTTCTCACATCCTATTTCAAATATAAGATCTTTTAATCGAGATACCTTTCTTTTTATAGTCCCCATTCCATCAACATGACCTGCAACAATGTGCCCACCAATCGGCTTGGAAAGAGTCAGAGCTCTTTCTAGATTAACCCGTGAGTCTTTTTTGCATAAGGACAGTGTCGTTCTTGAACGTGTCTCTGCGAGTAATTCTGCTTGAAATGATCTTGTCGTCATTTTTTTCACTGTTAAACACACACCATTAACAGAAATACTGTCTCCAATCTTTGTTCCCTCAAGCACTTTTTTAGCTGCAATCTCAAATAGACAAATATCGCTCTTCTTAGTTATCGCCTTTATCAGGCCTATCTCTTCAATGATACCCGTAAACATGTGTACCTCGTCCTACATAGTAGTAATTCATTCTTTTCTTTTATTAATGATATTTAACATTCCCCTCAATCATTATATCCAAGCCAAAACGTCGAATTTTTACATCGCGTAAAGAAATAGCATCTCGCATAAATGCTCTTCCTCTTCCACCTACAGGAGTCGGTGCTGTCAATCCACCGACAATTTTTGGAGCAATAAACGCTATATATTTATCGACAAGTCCTAATTCTATCATTGATGTTATAACCTGCGATCCCCCTTCAACAAAAATAGATGTAATTCCCATTCTAGCAAGTTTTTTTAATCCGTCACAAAGATCAACCACACCACGAGTCATCTTTGCTGTAACAATATGCGCCCCGCTTCTTTTTAGACTTTCTTTTCTTTTTGCTGATGTTTTATTTGTTACTACAATAATCGTATATGGTGCCTCTTTTTTCGTTAATAGGCGCGCATTGTCTGGAATACGACCATATGCATCGAGAACTATTTTCCAGGGCATCCTTTTCGTCACAATCCCATGTCGCACATTTAATGACGGATTATCTTTACTCACCGTATTAATTCCAACAAGAACAGCATCATGATAAGACCTCAACTTATGCACATATTTTCGTGACTTTTCATTGGTAATCCATTTTGAATCACCTCTATATGTGGCAATTTTACCATCAAGAGTCATGGCTATTTTAACCGTAATGTAGGGCAGTTTGGAAACTATATATTTATTAAAATGTATATTTAAATTTTGTGCTTCTTCCTTTAAAACATCAGTGGCAACTTCTACGCCTGATGCCTTAAGTATTTTCATCCCTTTGCCTTTATGATTTGGATTTGGGTCAACTGCACCGATGACAACTTTCTTTATATGTGATGCAATAATGAGATCTGTGCATGGCGGCGTATTACCGTACGTTGAACAAGGCTCTAAAGTAACATACAATACTGCGCCAGAAGAATGTTTGCCTGCACGTGCTATCGCAATATCCTCTGCATGAGCGCCGCCGCAACATCTATGATATCCTCTACCTATAATCTTATTATTCTTTACAACAAGTGCTCCGACCATAGGATTCGGGCTTGTTTTTCCCCTACCCTTTTGGGCAAGTGATAACGCTATCCGCATGTATTGTTCGTCTTTAGATAGTGATGTTTTAACTGTTTTCATTATTTGTCCATTTTATTTTCATACGTTCCAAGACATCATAAGGCACTTTTACTGTGCCCATCAACATCTTGTCCTTTCCAAGCCCATGACAATCCGATCCTCCGGAAACTATCAAGTTATGTGCTGCTGCTACAAGTAAATATTTTTTTACTGCTGCTGGTTTGTGATCGGTATGATAAACTTCGATCCCATCTAATCCCAGATCTATAAGTTCTTCTATTATTGCTTGCCTTTTAAGAAGCCCGGGATGTGCTACAACAGAAACACCGCCAGAATCTTTAATCAACTTAATTGCTTCACCTGGACGCAATTTGTATTTTGCTGTATATGCGGACCGGCCATTCCCTATATATTTATTAAATGACTCTTGGACAGTATTCACTATTCCCTTTTTCTTCATAGCTTGCGCTATATGCATTCTCCCTACTGTGCCTTTTCCTGAAATATTCATTACTTCATTAAAATCGATTTTCACGCCAATCTGATTTAATTTATCAACTATAGAACGTGCACGATTTAATCGATCATCAGAAAGCTCTGTTAATTGCGCATTAAATGTGGGATTGCGCCAATCAATATAATAACCAAGTATATGCATCTGATTATTTCCATCGTCGGCACTGAGCTCTATTCCCGGTATAATTTCAAGCGATAAATCTCGCGCGGCATTCATCGCCTCCTCAATACCATCAACTGTATCATGATCAGTGATACTTATAGCGCGCAGTCCAATGCGTGAAGCCTGATGAACAACTTCGGATGGGGAATATGTTCCATCAGAGTAATTGGTGTGTATATGTAAATCTATGTATTCTTGTGGTTGTGGAGAGGTATCATGCATCTTTATCTATTAGGTCGTGTTTGATTTTATCTAAAATTCCATTCACAAACTTTCCCGACTCGCTCGTACTATATTTCTTTGCAATATCAACGGCCTCATTAATAGATACTATGGGCGGGATATCATCAAAATAAATCATTTCACAAGCAGCCATGCGCAAAATATTACGATCAATTGCGGCAATTCGACTGATATCCCAATTATCAACAAACTTTTTGAGAACGATATCGATATCACTCATTTTCGATAACGTCTCAATAATCAATTTTTTGGAAAATACCTCTAATTCTTTATCAATAGTCATTTCCCTAAAAAAGAAATCTATGTCTTCTTCTTTACCATCATGATTAAACTCATATTGATAAAGATATTTCATAACTAATTCACGAGCTTTTCTTCGCTTTCCCATAGTACCTCTCAACTAATAAGCTATAAGCCTTAAGATTTAAACTATAAACAAAACTATACGCTAAGCATTAAATTTCATCATAGAGATTTATCATCTCGATTGCAGATATTGCCGCATCCCAGCCTTTATTGCCAGCTTTCGTACCTGCACGTTCAATTGCCTGCTCCAAATTATCAGCGGTAATAACGCCAAATATAACCGGAAGACCGCTACTCATAGCTACTTGCGCAATTCCTTTTGCCAACTCGCTTGAAATATAATCAAAATGAGGTGTATCACCTCTTATCACCGCACCAAGACAAATTATCGCATCATACTTCTTTTTGTGAGCTATCTTGGCCGCAGTAGATGGTATCTCGTATGAACCGGAAACCCAAAAGATATCTATTTCATCATCTTTGACGCCGTGCCTAGATAACCCATCCAGTGCACCCCCCTTTAACTGACTGGAAATCAACTCATTGAAACGCGAGATAACTATAGCATACTTCTTTCCTTTTGAAATTAAATTTCCCTTATATTCTTGTATCATATCCCCCCCTTTTTTTTATTAAATCATATGTCCAAGTTTTTCTTTTTTAGTTGTAAGATATTTTTTATTATGTGGGGTAATTTTCCCCAGTAAAGGGATTCGTTCAGTTACCTTCAACCCGAAACCATCTAAGCCAATAAGTTTTTTTGGGTTATTTGTCATTAGGCGTATTTTCCTTATGCCTAAATCAGAAAGTATCTGCGCCCCAATACCATATTCCCTCAAATCCGCCTTAAACCCTAAACATACATTTGCTTCTACGGTATCTAACCCGCCATCCTGAAGCTCATAAGCTCTCAGTTTATTGGCCAATCCTATACCCCTTCCCTCTTGTCTCATATAAAGAATCACTCCATTACCAACACGAGCAATTTTCCTCATCGCGAGGTCTAGTTGATATCCGCAATCACATCTTCCCGACCCAAAGACATCTCCTGTAAGACATTCTGAGTGCACCCGCACCATGATAGGAACGCTCTTTTTTATATCACCCATAACTAAAGCTATATGCTCCTTTTTATCTAATACAGACTCAAATAGTGACATTTTAAACACACCATGTCGTGTTGGAAGATTTGTGGTAACAAGATGTCTAATGAGCTTGTCTTTTTCTCTTCGGTATTCAATAAGTTGCGCAATACTACACATTTTTAATGAATGTTTTTTTGCGAACTTGATAAGCTGAGGTAATCTCGCCATTGTCCCGTCTTCATTCATGATCTCACATATTACGCCAGCAGGACTGTGCCCAGATAGTTTTGCTAGATCAATTGCAGCTTCTGTATGACCTGCTCTTGTTAAAACTCCTCCCACTTTTCCTACTAATGGGAAAATGTGTCCCGGAGAAATTAAATCGCCTGGTCGTGCTTTAATGTTTGTTAATATACGTATAGTATGAGCTCTATCATGAGCGGATATACCGGTTGTGATATCATTTTTTGCGTCAACAGAAACAGTAAAAGCTGTCTCAAAATTGTCCCTATTTTCTTCAACCATTGGCTGTAATTTCATGAATCGAGCTCGTTCAACAGATAAAGGAACACAAATCAAGCCTCTACCGTTCTTTGCCATAAAATTGATTGCACGCGGAGTTACTTTCGCGGCTGACATCACTAAGTCCCCCTCATTCTCGCGCTTTTCATCATCGGTAACTATGATCATTTTCCCTTTTTTGAAGTCTTTAAGGACTTCTTCCATCGGATTAAATTTCACGTATTATTCTCCTTTATATTGAACAAAAAAATACCTATATTCCTTGGGAATAGTGTTTCTTGCGGGAATAGCTCCCACTAAAAAACTGTACTCATCCCCCCTAGATTTTCTCGGTCTTCGCCTCCAAAATCATAAAACAGGGGGATAGTTCTACTTAGTACAATTCACGTGTCTTTCAGCACGTAACTTGCACAGTCTCACTAATACAGAAACCCTGAAGATATATATCTTCAGGGTTTAAAATCAAAAATTGATCTTCTTCCATCCAGACTTATGAGCTACACATCAGCTCACTCACTGTCGGCTCTGGAATTTCACCAGATCAATCCCATTTTTGGGAGTCGCGGGCTTTGATCAAAAGACCATTTCACCGCCGGTCAGGAATAAAACACCATGCAAGAACTTATTACATAATGTCTTTCACCTTGCCCTGAAGAGCTATCATCATGTACCAATTACAATAAAAAAGCAACAATAAAATGCACTATATTTCATATCTACTTATCAGAGATCACCTTAGCTATTGCCAAAATAAGCATAGTAAGCCTGTTAATGTTCTCTATAGGCACCTTCTCATTAACTGTATGCGCACCGATAATGCCAATATTTAACACAACTGCATGGTGTCCAAGAGCATTAAGTATATTCGCATCACTTCCCCCTCCACTTGATAATGTATGAAATGGTAACCCAATACTTTTGTCTGCACGCTTTACAAAATCAACTGTCGGACTATGCGTAAGATTAAACGATTCAAACTCTCTATATGTTTTTAACATTACCTTCCCGCCATATTGACGAGAAACGTTCTCAAAAATTCTTTTTATCTCCTTTACTTTGTTCCTAAGAAGTCTTGCATTGTGACTCCTTACTTCTCCTTCAATCTCTATACAATCGGGGACAATATTTGTCGCATGTCCACCGTGAATAACACCAAAATTAACCGTTGTTTCTTTGTTTACTTTTCCTGCTTTTATAGAACTTAATGCCTTAGAAGCGATACTCAATGCATTTATTCCTTGATCAGGTTCAACCCCTGAGTGAGCAGCTTTTCCTTTTATTTCTATATATATTTTCTCCAAAGATGGTGCTTTTGTTACGACTCCGCCCACATCCATCTCAGCACTGTCTAAAACATACGTGTGATCTGATTTTATTCTTTTTAAATCCAGTTGACGTGAACCATATAATCCTATTTCTTCAGCAACAGTAAATATAAGGGTGATATCGCCATGAGATATACTATCTTCCAGAAGTAGTTTTCCAAGCTCTATCATTGCTGCAATACCTACTTTATCATCAGCACCCAATATTGTCGTACCGTCAGTAGATAGTATATTTTTGCGCCTAATAAGGCGTAATCCTGAAGTAGGTCTTACCGTGTCTAGATGGGATAAAAAAGCAATTGGGGGAATATGTTTTTTGTTGGCCTTAAAACGTATTATTACATTACCGGATGTGCCGCCAATCTTTTTTGCTGCATTATCCTCATAGATAACGGCTTTATTTTTAAATATATTCTTTATGTATGAAACAAGTGTTTTTTCATTTTTTGACGGCGAATTAATGTTCACCAACTCAATAAATGTTTTAAGTAAACGCTTTTTATCAATCATTAGAATAATGGGATTTTTTCTAAAATGCCTTTAATAAGGTCTCCACCTGGAAGACTTACAAATGCTGTTGCGACAATATATGCCGCCACAATCAGTAAAACTATTCCAGAGCTCAAAAGTGCATAATCTAACGGTGACACGCCTTCTGAACTTGTTTTTATATCTTTCTTAGATTCCTTAACTTCTTTTTTCTCTATCTTTACATCTACTTTTTCAGGTACCGCGGCAGGTTCTGGTGCAACTTCTTCCCTTACCGGTTCTTCTTTAGATTCGACAACAACTTCTTCTTGAGGAGCCGCTTTTTCTTCACTCTTCTCAGATTTAGCTGGTGCCTCTGGGACGGGTTCTTCCTGTACCGGCTCTTCTTTGGTTTCTGCAACAACTTCTTCTTTTACCGGTTCGGGTTCTTCAGCTTTTTCCTCTGGCTTATCAACTCCAAGTTTTGATCCCCTTAAACGAAAAGCCGGCTTTACCTTTTTCTCTTCTTTTACTTCACTCTCTTTTTCTTCTTCAACTGGTTCTTTAGATACTTTATCTTCAGTAGGCTTTTCTGTCACTACATCGGGAACACTAACTGGCTTGCCCGTCTCTTTTGATTTAATTTCCGCTTTTACAAGATCAAATTTCCAAGGCAGTTTGTCCTTGTTAATATGGCTCAAAATATCCCGCAAATCATCTAAGCTTAATACAGCAATTTTCTTTTTATATTCGTTCACTTGATTTTGATCAGGCATATGCACCTCTCTTTTAATTGGTACTTTGTATTATCACAAAAATACTTATTTTTTGCTCTTCTTATCAATTTTAATAAGAGCATCATATGTATCTTTTAAGCTCTGAGACACAATTTTTGTGTCAGAAATTACAGGCATAAAGTTTGTATCACCATTCCATCGCGGCACCACATGAATATGGACATGATCAACAATTCCTGCTCCGGCTACCTGTCCAAGATTAATCCCTATATTAAAACCTTGTGGTTTAAATGCCTTTGTAAGTAATTTACGTGTATATACCACGAGGGCCATTAAATCAGCGTGCTCGTCAGTATTCATATCATCAAGATCTGCAACATGTTTGTACGGTGATATCATGATATGACCGTTATTATAAGGGAAAATGTTTAATAATGAAAAACATGTCTTAAACCTGTTAATTACATAATATTTCGAATCATCCCGCCCTTTTACCGCACGGCAAAATATACACTCATCCTTTTTTTTACTTTTTACAGAAGACTCTATATATTGCATGCGCCACGGCGCCCATATTTTTTTCATAAAAAATCTCTTTCTCTATGAACGATGAACAATCCCCTACGGGGACTTTACCCAGAGAAATTTATAAATAAATTTCATGGGTGTGCACGATGATAATATAAGCGGACGATGGGAATCGAACCCACACTTCCAGCTTGGGAAGCTGGAGCACTACCACTATGCAACGCCCGCAGATACTATTTGTCAAAATGCCAGTATGCTACCACGAGACAATTTTCTTTACATCGTTCACTCGCTTTATAATATCACTCTTTTTAAGTCTTTTCAACCTATCTAAACTAAATCCTTCAACATTATACGACGCAACAACAGTTCCCATGACAACAGCTTTTCTTATAGATTTCTTGTCCAACTTTTTTGTTTGCGCCAAATATCCGACAAAACCACCGGCAAAAGAATCCCCTGCACCAGTAGGATCATGAACAACAGTTAATGGGTACGCAGGCGCAGTAAAAAACTCATTCTTACCAAACAATAATGAACCATGACAGCCTTTTTTAACCACAACATATTTAGGGCCCATAGATAAAATCTTTCGCGCAGCACGCAAGTGATTGTGGTCACCGGTCAATTGAGCACATTCTGCGTCATTTAATATGAATATATCAACTTTTTTTAATAGTTTCTCTAAAGATTTTCTTTTGATATCTATCCACAAATTCATGGTATCAGCAACAACAAGCGTAGGCTTTTTTATCTGCCGCAAAACATCCATCTGCAAGTCAGGATCAATATTTGCAAGAAACACATACTTAATATCTTTATACGAGTCAGGAATTTTTGGACTAAAATCGCCAAAAACATTTAGTTCGGTATTCAATGTTTCAGCCTGGTTTAAATCCCCTTCATAGCTACCTGTCCAGCGAAAAGATTTTCCTTTTGTGATTTCTAATCCTTTAAGATCAATGCCTCTTTTTTTCAAAAGAGCAATGTGCTTTGCAGGGAAATCTTTCCCGACAACACCGACCATATGTAATTTGGTGAAAAAACTTGCAGCATAAGAAAAATATGTCGCTGAACCACCCAATGAATCTTTTCTTTCCCCTGTGGGCGTTTTTATAGTATCTAACGCAACTGAACCAACAACAAGTACACTCATCATACCTCCCCTTTAATAAATATATGATAAATAATCGTTTTCTATATAAAACAAACGATATATTTATCCCTCATAATTTTATTACTTATCATTTTTTAAATTATCTATTATTTTAACTGCGCACAGTCCGCTACACATTGTACAGACATCTTCCTCCTCGGGAACGCTTGATTCTCTCATTGCACGCGCTTTAACAGGATCAATAGCACATTCGATCTGAGCTTTCCAATCTCTTTTTTGACGAGCACGAGACATCCTTTTATCCCTCTCTATAGCTGATGGTATCCCCTTTGCAATATCGCCCGCATGAGCAGCAATGCGTGAGGCAATAACACCTTCACGCACATCATTGACATCGGGGAGTCTCAAATGTTCAGATGGGGTTACATAACACAAATAATCAGCGCCATTGGCTGCTGCTAACGCGCCACCTATTGCAGAAACAATATGATCGTATCCCGGAGCGCTATCAGTTACGAGCGGTCCAAGAACATAAAACGGAGCCCCATTGCATAGTAATTTTTGCAATTTCATATTCTCAACAACCTGGTTTAAAGGCACGTGCCCGGGACCTTCAATTATTGTTTGAACACCAACTTCATGTGACCTCTTTGCAAGTTCACCCAATGTGATTAGCTCTTCAATTTGAGCGCGATCAGTGGCATCAAGAATAGATCCTGGCCGCATCCCGTCACCTAAGCTTAGTGTCATATCATATCTAAGGGCTATTTCGCATAATCTATCAAAATGTGTATAAAATGGGTTTTCTTTATCATTTTTAACCATCCACTCTGTCATAAATGCCCCGCCACGACTGACAATATCTATTACGCGCCCCTGTTGCAAGAGTGCATCATATGATTTCCTCGTGAGACCGGCATGAACAGTAACAAAATCAACACCACTCTTTGCATGATTTTCTATAATCGTAAAAAGCTCATCAACTGAAATATCAGCAATAGGTTTTTTTGCGCAATGATGAGAAATAACTGCTTGATAAATTGGCACCGTACCAAACGGGACATCACATTTTGCAATAAGTACTCTTCTCACATCATCAATATTACCACCAGTGCTCAGATCCATTATCGTATCGGAACCTGCCTCAACAGCCGCAAACAATTTATCAATTTCAACGTGTACATCTACAACATCGCTTGACGTCCCAATATTTGCATTAACCTTTGTTTTTAAGCCTTTGCCGATTGCACAGGGACTGGTTAGATTTCTTATTTTGTTCTGAGGGGCAACAATAGTCCCATCGACTATGCCCGCCGCCATGTATTCAACGGATACATTCTCAGCTTTTGCAAGAGACTTTATTACTGATGAGATATTTCCTTTTTTTATTTCATTTATAATACTCATAAATTAAACCATCCTTACTTATTATCCCTGACAAGGGTTTATCTTTCCTTTATTAATTTTTTCAACTGCATGTTTCATGGAATGAGCACCCAGAACATAAGAAATAACACTTATGCCTGATGCACCTGCGTTATAGAGTTCCTGCACATTTTTATCATCAACACCGCCAATAGCAACAACTGGCTTTGTAACACGCTGCACTACTTTACGAACAGACTCACACCCAAGAGGATGAACAACGTTTTTTGTTTTTGAATAATATATCGGCCCAATACTTATATAATCTATCGGTAACTTGTTTGCGAGTGTGGCTTCTCTGACAGAATGTGTTGAGTACCCAATTATCTTTTTCGAACCAAGTAGCTTTCTGGCAGCAACAGCTGGAATGTCATCGGCTCCGAGATGAACTCCATCGGCATTCACCCATAGCGCAATATCAACCCTATCATTTACAATAAATTTCACGTTTCTTTTTTTTGCGATTCGAGCAATTGCTATAGCATTCTTTACATAATCTGAAGAACGAGAATCCTTAGCTCTATACTGTATAATCTTCACTCCAGCATCAATAACTCGACAAGCATACTTAACAGGATCCTTCTTTCCCAAATACCCTTGATCTATAATTACGTAGAGACCTATATCATCTTTCATTGTATTACTTCCAAAATCCTCTCAGATTATTTTTTTTAACATTTCCTTTTCTATGCTATATATTTCAAAACGTAATTTCTTACATTGTAGGCTTGCATCTTGCTCGTAAATTTTAAAAAATTCTTCAAGAACACGCAAGGACTCCTCAGCACGATGAAGATTGGCCATGAGAATATCTTCTACTCCGTTTCGATTCGCTTCAGATTCACTTTTTATATTCTTTCCTACATCATTCTGAGAATCGCGACACAACTCTATTTGGTGTTCTTCGATACTCAGCTGGCTAAGGATTTTTTGTACGGTATGTCTGCAACGCTTAATATCCTGCGTACATTTCTTGTCCCCCACAATAAAGCGAGCGACTTCTTCGACTACGCGCAGAGCCTCTCTCAGTCGATTAATGTTTGCATCAAGAATACGATATATGCTTTTTTTTAGTGTACTATCAGTTTTTTTTGTCATATTTCAAAATAAGCTATAAGCTGTAAAATTACAGCTATCTTTTTTAAGTATATGTCCTTTATCTTATATCTTACAGCTTAAGGCTTATAGCTGTCCTTTTAATAGTTTAATAAGATTGCTTGTTGATCTATTCTTAAGAAGTCGTATCCGCGTTACTTTTCCACCCCACTCTTTCATAAGATCATTGCCTACGATTTCTTTGTGGGAATAATCCGCACCTTTTACAAGTATATCAGGCCTGCACGTTTTTATAAGATTGTATGGGGTGTCCTCATTAAAGAGGACAACACAATCAACCGCTTCTAGGCCAGCAAGAACGCGTGCCCTATCATTTTGAGAAACAATGGGACGACCATTGCCTTTTATCTTTCTGACTGATTTGTCATCATTAAGGCCAACCACCAAAAAATCACCACACGCTTTAGCTTGCTCAAGATAACTAACATGACCAAAATGAATAATATCAAAACATCCATTCGTAAACACTATCTTCTTACCTTGTTTACGTAATGGTTGAATCTTTTTCTTTAATAATGTGCGTGAGATAATTTTAGTTTTCATTGAACCATCTAAAAAAGTTTTTGTTCAACTAAAAGACATATGATATGCATCACTGTGCAGTGAACTTCCTGAATGCGAGGTGTATCTTTGGAAGGGACAATAAATGAACACTGGGCAATATCTTTTATTCTTCCGCCGTCACCTCCGGTAAACACAACCGTACGAGCCCCAATGCTATGGGCGGCATTCAATGCTTGAATCACATTTTCAGAGTTTCCGCTCGTTGATATACCTAATACGAGATCATCTTTTACCGCAAGCGCTTCAACTTGACGAGAGAATATTGTGTCGAAAGAATAATCGTTACCTATGCAGGTAATGATTGATGTGTCGGTCGATAGAGATATCGCCGGCAAGGCTTTTCTCTCTTTTTTATACCGTCCGACAAACTCAGCTGCCATATGCTGTGCATCTGCCGCACTACCACCATTACCACAGATAAGTATTTTGTTGCCTTTTGAAAGCGTATCGCAAAAGATACCGGTTATTTTTTCAATAACCGGTATAGAAGTCTCGCAAACCACTTTTTTAAGGTCAATACTACACTTAAGTTCCTGTTCAATTATTTCTTTCATAAAAATATTATCCGAAAAAACCCTGCGCTAACTTATATAATTCTGGCGGAACAGTGCGCAATTTACTGACAGCTTCTTTGATTGGTACAGAAACAATATCATTACCACGTTTACTCACCATTTTACCGAAATCCCCTTTTACAACAAGATCAACGGCATTTACCCCAAAACGTAGCCCGAGGACTCGGTCAAATGCTGTTGGAGTACCACCACGTTGAGTATGACCTAATACAGTCACTCTTGTCTCGTACCCGGTATTTTTCTCAATTTCTGCACCTAAATAATTACCTATACCACCAAGTTTTGCATGTCCAAACGCATCAAGTCCTTCATCTTGTGTCACTTCAACTCCTTCAAGCAAAAAACCTTCTGCAACAGCAACTATACTAAAGCTTCTGCCACTGTTATGACGTTTTTTGATGATTGAACAAATTTCGTCCATACTTACCTTAACTTCAGGAATAAGGATAACATCAGCGCCTCCAGCTAATCCCGCTTCAAGGGCAATCCATCCTGCGCTTCTTCCCATAAGCTCAACAACCATAACTCTGTTATGCGATTCAGCAGTTGTATGTAATCTATCAACAGCTTCCATAGCAATATTAATAGCTGTATCAAAACCAAACGTACAATCCGTGCCTGACAAATCATTATCGATAGTTTTCGGCACACCAACAGTTTTGAGTCCTGCATCATACATTTTTGATGCAACGGTCAGTGTATCATCTCCGCCAATTGCGATTAACGCATCAAGACCCATCTTTGTGAAATTTTCCATGACTTTTTTCATGTCATCATCATTTTTGCATGGATTTGTGCGTGAAGTATGAAGAATAGTGCCTCCACGATGAAGAATTCCCGACACAGAATTTCGCGTTAGTTTTACTGTGTCACAATCAATCATCCCTCTCCATCCTCTCATAACACCAACAACCTCTATATTATGAAATAGTGCTCTTCGCACTACGCCAGAAATCACTGCATTTAATCCAGGGCAATCACCGCCCCCTGTTAATACACCAAGCTTCATTACTGCCTCCTCTTGCTTATAATAATGTTGTTTAATTTTCTTCGCTTACGCTTTTTTGTAAATCCTCGTTTTTGTAACTGTCACTTGCAGATATTTTCTTTCCTTCATTTTCACGCGAAACAATCTTTGAAACCATTACTTCTACAGAATGAACATTTTCTATTCCCAAAATATTCTGAATTTGTGATTTAACAACGCTCTGCACAGTTTCTGTCACGCGCGGCAAATTCATGCCTGACCACAAATCAACTTTTAAGGCTATATCCACGCCGTCTTTGCGGGCAATTATTTTTGGATGCAATGTCTTGATCTCGGAGAATTCTTTTCCAACACGCATAACAAAGTTCTCAATTGCGCCCAAGGATATGCTTACCTCACCGTTAGGATTATCAAATGCAATTGCAGCTTCTTGATGAGATTCACGAGCTTTTACCAGTAGATACAATAATACCAAAATAACAACAAGTACGCCCGCAACACCGCACCAGAGACGCCCCTCCATGCTGTCAGATATTATGCTCATCTTTGTTAGTACCAGATCCCTGTCAATGGGAAGGTTAAATGATACCGAAGTTAATATAAAACTACTCGCAAGTATCATTATCGTAAACACAATTGAATATACAAACCGAATAAATCCTGTAAATATCTTCATATCCCCTCCATTATTTCTCAACCCCTGGTTATGTAATTATTCTTTATTACTTAAAATATCATCTACATAGTCTGTCGCATATTTTCCTTTTTGAAAATTACTGTCGGAATGAACAAACCGCAAAAACGGTATTGTTGTTTTTATGCCTTCTACATGAAATTCTTCGAGTGCACGATGCATCCTCTTTATTGTTTCGTCCCTCGTTTTACCATATGCGATGAGCTTCGCAACCATTGAATCGTAATACTGCGAAATTTTATACCCTCCGTACGCATGAGTGTCAACACGAATCCCCGGCCCGCCAGGTAATATCAATTGAGTAATTGTCCCGGGAGAAGCCCTAAAATTATTATCAGGGTCTTCTGCATTTATCCTGCATTCAATGGCTGTCCCGGTAAAAGTAACATCTTTTTGCTCAAAACCAAGTTTTTCTCCAGCACTGATCCGTATCTGCTCAACAATAAGATCGATACCCGTAACCATCTCTGTGACCGGATGCTCAACTTGTATACGGGTATTCATTTCTATAAAATAAAAATTATCGTTTTTATCGAGAAGAAATTCAATAGTCCCCGCACTTACATAGTTAGCATTCTCCGCCATTTTTATTGCCATTTTACCCATTTTTGACCGTAATTTTGAACTCAAAACTGGTGACGGTGATTCTTCGATCAACTTTTGGTGCCTTCTTTGAATAGTGCAATCACGCTCTCCAAGATGTACAATATTGCCTTTTGAATCTGCGAGGATTTGAAATTCTATATGGCGTGGTTTTTCGATAAATTTCTCAATATATACACCCGAGTTACCAAATGCCGCTTCAGCCTCGGTTTGTGCTGTAAAAAACGCATTAGCAAGACTGATATCATTGTGCGCAACACGCATTCCCTTGCCGCCACCACCCGCAGTAGCCTTAATAATTACCGGATATCCAATTTTTTTTGCTACCTGCAGAGCTTTTTCTCTATCCTCAACTAAGCCATCACTACCCGGAACAACCGGAACACCACATTTTTTTGCAACTTTTCGAGCAGTATTTTTATCGCCCATCATCCGCATACTATCAGGATGTGGCCCAATAAATTTAATATTACAGCTCTCACATATTTCGGCAAAGTGCGCATTTTCCGCGAGAAAACCATATCCAGGGTGAATTGCTTCAACATCAGCAATTTCTGCCGCGCTAATAATACGCGGAATGTTAAGATAACTTTCGGCAGCAGGTGCAGGACCGATACATATTGCATCATCGGCATATTTAACATGGAGAGAATCACTGTCTACTTCAGAATAAACTGCGACAGTACTAATCCCAAGCTCCTTACACGCCCTAATTATTCTTAATGCGATTTCACCTCTATTTGCTATTAATACTTTTTCAAACATAAACTATATATCCTTATTGACGTCACCGTTTCAGATTGAATTAACCGTTTTTACTTAACTTTTTCGACTTTAAATAATGGCTGACCAAACTCTACAGGTTCGCTGTTTTCAACCAAGATCTCTACTATCTTCCCTTTTACATCCGCTTTAATTTCATTCATCACCTTCATTGCTTCAACAATACAAACAACATCATCAGAATTTACTGATTGTCCATTTGCAATAAACGGTGAAGAATCAGGTGATGGTGCGCAGTAAAAAGTTCCTACCATAGGAGACTTTATATAATCATAGTTTCCTTTTGGTTCTTCCGGCTCTTGACTGGCAACCTGTGGTGTCGTTTGCATGCTTTGTGAAGGAGCAATATATTCAACGGGAATCTCTTTAAAACCATTTTTTGTTCCCTTTTTAAGAACAATTCTTAACCCATCTTTTTCGAGTTCAAACTCGGTAATTTCATTTTCTTTCATTATCTCAATAATTTTCTTTATCTCTTTCAAATCCATGTGTTCCTCCGTTTATTCAATATTTTACAGCATGCAATCATCTAGGTTTTTTGATAGACCAGTTATAAGCTCACACCCAGATTCAGTAACACAAACCATATCCTCAATTCTTACGCCCCCTACCCGTGGCACATATATTCCCGGCTCAATAGTACATACCATGCCTGTTTCCAATAACACATCACTCGCAGAAGATATGCGTGGCAACTCATGAACATTAATACCAACACCGTGACCTAGCGCATGTCCAAAATACGGACCATAACCGCTTTTCGTAATGTATTCTCGGGCAATGCGATCGATATAAGAAGCTTTCACACCGATACGTATTGCATCAAGTGCTTTTTTCTGTGCTTCATACACTACGTGATATATCTTTTTAAGTCGAGCGTTTATATTATTGAAGAAAAATGTCCTTGTCAAGTCAGAACTGTAACCGTCAATAATACATCCAGCATCAATCATTATTGCGTCACCTTTTTTCAATGCACGATTAGTTATCTGTGCATGTGGACACGACGTCGAAGCACCAAAAGCCACAATAGGATCAAACGATGACTTCTGGGCCCCATATAAGCGCATAACATACTCAATCTCGGCCGCGACTTCTTTCTCAGTTACCCCCTCGTGTATTTTTGGGCGTATATTGTGAATAACCCTTTCAATAACCCGCGCACATTTTTTTATAGTCTTGAGTTCCTGAGCATCTTTTATGATTCTTAGTTCTTCAACAATACTATCCTGGGGAACGAGTTTTACCCCTTTTAGCCCTCTACGGAATCGAACGAACTGATCATAGGTTAGAGATGATGATTCAAAGCCGCATCTAACTATCTTTTTTTTCTGAAAGACAACAAAAAGAAGAGATAAAAATGAATCGCTGTAAATTACGATTTTTGCATGTTTAACTACTGCTTCAGCTTCCTCTTTATAGCGAAAATCGGTATAAAATAAAATCGATTTTTTTGTTACCAAGAGATATGCGTTTGTTCCGCGAAAGCCGGTTAGATAAAACACATTACTCAAATTAGAAACAAAAAGGGCGTCAATATTCTTCTGAATAAGTTTTTTTTGTAGAGTTACACATCGATTAGTAAATACACTATTTCTTGCCACGACGCTTCCCTTTCAAATTGAGGGCTGCGTACATTGCGAGCGTGTAACTCTCAGAACCAAAACCCGATATCTGCCCAACAGCAACTGGCGCAATAAGTGACGTACTTCTAAAATCTTCCCTGGCATAAATATTTGACAGGTGAACTTCAAGAGTCGGCACTTGTGAAGCAAGTATTGCATCTCGTATAGCAATACTGGTGTGAGTATATGCTGCAGGATTAATTATTATAGCATCAGTTATATCTCGAGCATTTCCGATAACATCAACAATGTCTCCCTCATGATTTGATTGTATAATAGTAATTTCGATCTTATTTTCTTTTGCAATCTTTTTTAACTTTTTATTAATATCATCTAGTGAAAAGGAACCATATATCTCAGGTTCTCTTTCGCCGAGAAGATTTAGATTTGGACCATGAATAACAAGTATTCTCATAGCTCACTCCTTGTGTTAGATAACATTTCTATAGGTTTTCCCTTAAAGCATCTGCTTTATTTCGCAGAAGTAAATCTTCAGGATTCAATTCTAATATATACTGATATTCTATCAATGCTTTCTTTTTTTGTCCAATAATCTCATAAAACTTTGCCAGCTCTATTCTATAAAACATACTTGTAGGATAATATTTTACCGCTTTTTTTAGATCTTTTTCGACGTTAGCTCTAAAACTTCCCATTTGAAAATAACTTTCTGCACGCTTATAATAATATTTTGAGGAACAGGTATTCAATTCTATTGCGCGATTAAAGTAATGTACCGCGTCTTCAGGCTTGCCTAATGATAAGCACGCCATACCTGCATAATACTGAGCAAGATCATCCGACGAGTTCCATTTCTTTGTACTTTTAAGAATATCGATGGCGCGAACATATTCTCTTTTATTGTAACATGCCAATCCCTTATTAAATAACGTATCTGCCACAATCAATCTAATACAATATCCATTTCCAAGAATAAATAGCACAACTGCACATGAAATCAGTATCTTTTTTATCCTATCCCCAGTGATTTTCTTTACCGTGGTACTCGCCATGTTATCGGTGAGGATTGCCAAAAGAAAAAATGCCGAGAGAGCTAGTGCCGGTATATAAAAATCGAAATCAATACAACTGTGAAGAACAAATCCGGTTAATCCGAGAAATGCACCAAAACGTATTATATCATTATGTGAAGCCAGTCCATTTTCTTTAAAATGTCTTAACCCTTCTCTCAACCCTAGGATCCATATCGACACAAATACGATACATCCTCCAATGCCGGATTCGGCCCATACTTGAAGATAATTATTGTGCGCAAATTGTGTCTCCTCTGCAGCAAGCATTTTATATTGAGCATAGACACTGCCGTATGATCCTGGTCCGTATCCAATGAACGGCTTATGGATGATCATAACAAGAGTGCTCCATAAATACTCCATGCGTGCTTTCAGAGAAAGAACTTTGACATACTGAAAGAATTCTGCCCTCTTTACCATTAGCAGGATAAAACATGACAAAACAAGCACACTCAAAATTAACAAGGATAATTTTAAACACATACGTTTATTAAAAAGATACACGCTAAAGAGTATCACTAAGATAAAAACAACATAACCACCCTGAGATTGCGTCAAGATCAGGTTAACAAATTGTACAATCGGATATATGAGAATAAGCACACCAGTAGCAACTTCCACTCCTGCAATTTTCAAGATTCCTCCAAAACCTTCAAGAAAAGGAATGCATACTGCTGCACATATCAGAGACACCAAAAGTGCATACTTAACACTATTTTCCCGCTCACTAGATTTTTTGAATCTTTGAATAAACAACAAAACCGATACCGGGATTACCATGAGCAGATACCCTGCAAACGCATTAGGATACACAAACGTTGAAAACACACGCCCACTAGAGAGCTTCCCCTGTATCCTCTCAAAGGACGCGTGACTTTTCATATATAAATCTGCCCACTCTTTCGTTTCTTGAAAACCAAAAACCCTTTGATAGATACCATAAACTGAAACAAGAATTGCGGCAGACAAAAAAACGATTAAGAATAAGTTTTTTTTATCAGCAGAATTATTCACTATAATATAGAAACAAGCTGCCCCTATAATGTTCATAGCGGTCTTGACCGCCATTTGCGTATTGACTGCATACATAAGACCGATAGCACAAATACATATAAATACACCTAGAAGCTTCGTAATGATGTTGTATTTAAAAACCATTCCTTCTGAAAGAGCCAATTTAAGCAAAAAGAATACCGCACAATTAATACATAGAATAACAAACAATTCATTTGGCCACGTGGCATATAACCAGTCAAAAAAAGATTCTGGGAGAAATGCTTTATATGAATAAATAGTCGGAAGGCCAAATTTTATCGGAGCAATAAAAAGTAGCAGAACAATATTTGATGTGAGAATTACATCTATTATTTTTTCAATTCTCTTTTTTTTCATCTTTTTTTCTTTTCGCAAAATATTCAAGAAACGCGATAAGAAGCAGCACTACCACAACTTGAACGAAAATGAGTATTGCGCCAGAAGCGTGTATATACGGCAAGAGTAGTGCCGGCATACCCGCACACAGCGATACAAGATAGATAAAGAGCACTGCCCCGCGGTGTGACATCCCCAGAGAAACAAGTCTGTGAGAAAAATGATTGGTGTCACCTTCATAAATCGGTTTTTTGTTTTTTATCCTGATAAGAATTACCGATGCGGTATCATATATCGGCACTGCAAGGATAAAGAGAGGCATCAGAACAGAAAAATGAGAAGGGGCAGATTTCGAGTAGAAAGTAGAAACAATAGTTAATGCAGCAATAAAATATCCTATAAACATGCTCCCGGCATCTCCCATGAAGATCTTTGCGGGATAAAAGTTAAAGCATAAGAAACCTATCAATACGCCAATAAAAACTGCCAGCAATATGCTGACAAAATATTGATCAAGTGATGATATCGCACAGAAAAAAAGAACAGAAACAATCAGGGCGACACCCCCTGAGAGACCATCCATATTATCCAAGAGATTAAAAGCATTAATTAATGCCACAACCCACACTACGGTTATAAACACGCTAAACAAATAACTATGCACAAAGAAAGTAATCCGAATATCAAAAGCAATTAAGACTAATGCGGCACTTATTTGACCGCAGAGCTTCATTAATGGAGAAGAACCATATCTATCATCATATATGCCAATTAAGGTGATGACCATTCCTCCAATTAAAACACCTATTAACTGCGGGGCTTTCTTATAAAAACCTGGGATATACGAGATCAGTTCTCCCCCCCATAATTTCTCGCATAATGGATGCGCCCCTAGAGCAAATACACTATATGAGATAATTGTTACGATCAGAAGAATGGCCCCATAAATTCCAAGCCATCCAATACGCGGCATCATCGTCGTGTGGATCTTTCTCTTTCCGGGTGTGTCATAGATATTATATTTTTGCGATAAAAATATTGCAAAACGTGTCACCAAAAGTGATACGGCTAGAGCTCCTATACAACTGCCTCCGTAAAGCATATACCACATAGCATCCATCCATTCTTATTTTTAATGTTATTTTATGAGAGCATAATATAATTTTTCTATTTGTTCTACCATATATTCATTTCTAAAAATGGGATCAATATCATTTCTACCTTCTTTCCCCATCCGCTCTCTCAATTCTTTATTCGTGACTAGATTCGATAATGCATTTTGGAGTGCAGTGATATTCTCAGGTGGTATAAGAAAACCGTTTTTGTTATTTTTCAACACCTCCTTTGTACCATCAACATCGAAAGCAACAACAGGTTTTTTGCATGCCAGTGCTTGCGGCACAATACGCGGCAAACCTTCTCTCAACGAAGCATGTACCACAATATCTGCACAATTAATATAGCGAGGAACTTGATCTGCATTAACAAGTCCTACAAAAATAAAATTATTTTTAAGTCCATACTGATTCACGAGCGCTTGCATTTTTTCGTTTAAAATCCCCCCTCCAACAAATAAAAATATGACGTGTGGGTTTTCTTTCATGACTTCCCGCGCAGCACGAACCACATATTCGTGTCCTTTCAAATAGAATAATCGGGCAACTTTAAGAATAACAACTCCATCTTGAGGGATGCCAAGCTGATTGCGCACTGCATGCTTAATTTCATCATTTTTAACAAAGTTATCGAGATTCATCCCGCTATATATCGTAATACATTTATCTTTTGAGACCACTCCCTGCGCCACTGCCTTTTCAGTCATAATATCAGCCACGGAAATAATTTTTTTGGTAAATCGTGTTACATATCTCTCCAATAGTACATACAGCTTATTTATAACGACATGTTGATATTCATGATAAGGAAGACCATGAATGGTATGCACTATTACCTTAACACCAGCACACCGGGCAGCAATCCTTCCGATAATTCCAGCCTTCGAGCTATGCGTATGAACAATATCATATCTACCCTTTCTTAGTATCATCACAAGTTTAAGAAAAGATATAGTATCGAGAATTGGATTGATATTTCGCCTCAGTTCATCCACAACAATGGTGTTCTTGATATGTTCTTTCGCATAGGTAATCATAGTTCCTTCAGGGCCTAATGCAGGCCCCGTTATCAAGGTCACTTCAAAGTCATTTGATTGTTGTAAAAGCTCAACCGTAGAAACAGTATTCTCTTGCGCGCCCCCTTGTATTAAACGGGTAATTATGTGGCAGACCTTAATTGTGCTCATACTTTTTGTGTTTTCTTTTTATTAATGATAGATTCATACAAAACTTCAGTATTTTTGACCATGTCTACAGTATTAAATTTTTGCTCAATTTTTCTCGCTGCATTCTCTCCCAACTCTTTTCTCATTGTTTTGTTACTCATAATTTCAATAATCGTATCCGCCAGCAGTCGTGCATTGCGGGGCTTCACGAGGACTCCATCTTCCCCGCTTTTAACAACCTCAGCCACTCCACCCACATCAGTTGCGACAACTGGTTTACCTAAAGACATTGCTTCAAGCAAACTAACTGGCGTTCCTTCCCATAAAGAAGAGATCACAAATACGTCAAAAAAAGATATATAGTCAATTGCATTTGATTGAAATCCGGTAAACCGGACATTATGCAATACCCCTAAATCTTCAGCATACTGTTCTAATTCATTGTATAATTCTCCGTAACCGACAATGACAAGTTTAGCTTTATTGTTTTTCTCCGAAATATATTTAAATGCCTGCAAAAGGTATCTCAAACCTTTTGCAGGCTTTAGATTAGAAACGGTGCCAATCACCGGACTATCTGCAAGAATTCCACATTGTTCTTTTAATCTGTGCAGCATCGGCATATCACAAGGAAATGCTTTCTCAATGCCATTATTAATAATTATTATTTTATCTTCTTTTATCTTCTCTTTCTTAATTAAACGTTCTTTCCCAGCAATTGAGTTAGAAATTATCACATCACATAACCGAGCTGTTATTCGATCAAGTGCCCTATGATACCATTTACGCCAGGGATCAGTGCTTCTCTGGGTTGATATAATAACCGGCACACGGGTAACCCACCCCATAACTCTTCCCAAAATATTAGTATGGTAAAGGTAAGTATGCATAATGTGTATACGTTCTTTATTTATGAGACGCAGAAGTTTGAAAATAATAGTAACATCAAACGGCCCTCTCATTTTTAAATCATATGCGGTGATTCCGCAATTGCTAGCCTCTCTTATTAGAGTACCATCTCCAACAAGAGAACAAATAACAGGATTATATTTCTCACGATTAAGGTTCTTGGATAGCGTAAGAATCATTATTTCGGTTCCGCCAATAGAGGAATTTAAGGTGAGATATAAAATATTACGCTTGGGTTGCATACTTAGGGGTTGAGAATCAATAATACGACTATTTTTGACACCCATCTTTGGCCGTCTACTTCGTTGTTCCTTCTTGACGTACCACCAAGGGCAAGCCAGCGTCGTCACGCCTTGTATACGGCTCAAATCTAAACCTCCAAATTAGACATATTATTGATTCTCAACCCCTAGCTAAGTGACTTTCTATATATTTCGATTATGCCGGCACGATCGAGCATAGGCTGATTTTCGATATAATCTTTGCCATGGCCATACAGCTTGATTGCATCATCAGCCATCTGCCCAAAATGTGTGTCATCTATATCCAGTTCACTTAAATTAACATACTGTCCAATGTTCTTAAGCCAGTTCATAAGGGCGTCCAGCCCAATCTGTGCCGCTTCATCAATTGTGACTTGACTTATATCCTTATAAAATACCCTTTGAGCAATCGAAGCTAACCGCTCCTTACTACCGGATAACGAAAATGTCAACCATGCGTTCATAAGACATGCGAGCCCTTTACCATGACTAATATCATAATACCCACTTAAAGAGTGCTCCATAACGTGGAGAGGGAAAGAACCGCCGCGTCCCGCAGACGGCATACCGCATAAAGCAACCGTACTTGCCCACGACAGATTTTCTCTGGCTTTGATATCAGCACCATTCTTTATCGCTTTATCAAGATTCTCTATAACCGTAATCATTATACTTTCAGACATTCTGTCTGCAAGAGGACAAACATTTGTCGATGTTATATAAGGGTCAAGCACATGAGATAGAATATCGATACCTCCATCACCGGTAACAGACGCAGGACACGACAGCGTTAATGCAGGATCAACAATTGATACTACTGGAAATAATTTCGGATTAAACAATACTCCCTTTTGGTGTGTCTCCCAATTGGTAAACACCCCGCCACAATCCGCCTCTGATCCAGTCGCCGCAACGGTAGGAATCTCAATTATCGGCAATACTTCGCTGTCTATCGAAGAGGTATCACCGTGCTCATTATAAATATATGGCCATATTGGTTTACCCGATCGAGCAACAAGCGCTACCGCTTTTGCCGAATCCATAACACTGCCACCACCGAAACCAATCACCATATCACATTTATTTTTGCCTGCAATAGAACCCGCTTCATCTATTATTGTTGTGCGCGGATTTGGCTCGATTTTATCAAAAAGTATGGTATGAACCCCCTCATTCTTTAAGAGTTGAATAACCGTATCAGTAATACCAAGCTTTTTCATTGCATTTTGACCGGTAAGAAGCATGGCCAATTTCCCTATCTTACGTGCTTCTTTACCTATACGTTGAATCTCTCCAGAGCCAAAAACTATTTTAGTGGGTAAATTGAAATCAAATTTCCTCATTTAAACACCATTCATCTTGTTGTTTCATTGAAATCTAAACGCTATATTTTAAATCCATCCTCAAATTTTATCATATTAACAGGGAATGTTTCTTCCATTAGTTTTGTGTCACAAACATTATCTTTTTTCAATAGTTTGATTTGATCGCAGCTGACAGCAGGTGCTGGTATTATTTTTTCAAGCAGAGTCGCTATAGGGATCATTATTGTAGTCGGAATATGTACAATAATGCGTCTTACATCGTAATAATCAGCGATTTTTTGAATCATTTGATTAAAGGACATCTTTTCAGGACCTGCAATCTCAAATGTTTTATCCTTAACGGTATCGTCAAGTACTGACTTTTTTAAACAGATAATCAAATCACCTATGTATACTGGCTGCACAAGCGACTGTCCCGTACCTATAAAAGGAACAAAAGGTGTCCGCTGGACAAGACGAGACAGTTTTATCAACATTTTACTGTTTCGCATACCCCCATCATTACCAAAAACAAGTGATGCACGTAAAACAACATAGGGTATACCAGAGTTTCTCACCTCTTCTTCCGCCATAAATTTAGTTTTTAAATAGTCGCTTTCAGCATCCGGAGATGCCCCCACCGCAGTAAGAAGCACTATCTTTTTAGCACCTATTTTTTGACATAATGAGATAAGTGCCTTCGTCTTTTTTTTGTGCACGGTTTCAAAAGATTCTTGTTTTGATGCCACAATGCTCCCCACAAGATGGACTACTTTTTTTACTTTCCCCTGAACTTGATCAATAAGCGGATCAAGATTGAGTAAATCACCCTGAATTATTTCTGCGCCATGCGATTTGAGAAAATCAATACTTTCTTGTGGTGTGTTTTTTCTCACAAGACACAAAACTGACTGACCGTCTTGACGTAAAGATAAAACGAGATGAGACCCGATATAACCAGTTGCACCGGTAACAAGTATCATAAGAATCTCCTTTTAGGGTTTCAGAACAAATAATAGTTGATTTAAAATGTTGTAGAGGTTGAGAAGTAAAAGCTTACGAAAATGCTATCAGTCTAAAATCATTCTTTTTAGTTGTTTACGGGCGATTTCCTGTTTTTCAGAATCTTTATCGCTCGATACTTTCGGAATGCTTAACCATTGCCCCTCTTTGGACTCAGTAGTGCTTCTTGACATAAGTCTAATTATGTTGAATAAGCCAAAAAAAGATTTTCTCCTGGACATAATTTCCTCCTACTCAAATTATTAGATATATTCTCGCATAAATATCATGTTTGTAAAGAATAAAAACACCTATATCTTGATACATATACTACTATACATAATTTCGATAAGACCTTTACATTTACATTGTTGCTTTTTGTTATATTTTTGATATTCTTACATTATGAATGTATTATCGCAAAACCCATATCTTCTCGTACATATATGTTGTGCACCTGACGCCACTGTAGTTCACGAAGAACTTAAAGATCAATACAGGCTCATTTTTTATTTCTACAACCCCAATATTCATCCTCAAGACGAGTATGAGAAAAGACGTAAGGAAGTCCAAAAACTGTCCCAAATACTTAAAATCCCCCTTATATGCGATGAATATGACCCAGAGAACTGGCATGAAACCACAAAAGGATATGAATGCGAACCTGAAAAAGGTGCTCGGTGCGAACTTTGTTATCGCATTAGATTAGAAAAAGCATGTGAAACCGCCGAAAGAAAAATGTGTAACCTCTTCACAACCGTTTTATCAGTAAGCCCTCATAAGAATGCTGCACTTATCAATTCTATTGGATCAGAGCTAGTGAAAGGTAAAACGGTGGATTTCCTACCTGCTGATTTTAAGAAAAAAAACGGTTTCAAAAGAAGTATAGAATTGTCTAAAACCTACAACCTCTATCGTCAAAATTATTGCGGTTGTATTTATAGCAAACGATAACCTTTTTTATTACAAAAATTTATTGACTTAATAAAATTTAGTGGTAAAATACCCAAAATATATGAAGACAAATCACTTAACAAAAAATTTAATAATAACTGCGCTACTAAGTATTTTTACAGCCTTCAGCGTATATGCCGCTGATGATACGAATACCCTCCAGGAAGCATCCCCTACCGCCACTCCTGATGATGAGCTTGTTATCACTACCGAAGAGATGGATAACGAAAAGGATATTCAGGACGGAGCGCTTAATACCGAGATAGCTGCCAATAAGAAAAAACCTGAAGGCCCCATTAACGAAATTGGCGAAAAAATAGATCAGGAACAAGGTTTCTTGGCAAAGTTTCTCTCACAATTCCAAGAAAAAGGATACAGGCCAGAAATTGAAACTAAAGCCGAACGAGCAGGTTTTAAACGATACTACTCAGAAGGGTTAGGATTTAAAGTCACTGATTTTCTCAGCGTATCAACACGCGTTGAGTTATATGAAGAACCTATTCCTGTCGAAAGTCTTATTTTTGGACTGTACCAAAAAGCTTGGTTTACTAAGCAATGGCCTGAAAGCAACACTCACCTCGTTGATAAATATCGTAAAAGCGATCAAAAAGCTGATGTAAGACATTCATATACGCGTTCATATTCCTGGACAGGCATCGTTAAATTACATAAAGAGTTACCGCTTATTCGATACACCTATGACAGGCGCGATATGTTGGGTGTCTTCGATGAAACTATAAACGATTTTAAACTTCTCATGCAGGAGACACATGGAGTTGGACTTGAATATGCGGTGCCATTCAAGATCCCCTATGTTGGCAGAGTTATACTAAACCCTGGCTATCAACGTATTCGTTTTCATGCACGTTTAAATACGTTTGCAAGCGAAATTCGTAACCGATGGATTTTTCACTGGCTTTTTAAACACAAAGAAAATCATCCTGTTTCGAATTTCGATACATTCATGGGATACGAACATTACAGGGGCAGAGCTCTTAACACCCCGTGGATCATGAAACCATGGTCAAACCACTTTATTGTTGAAGAGCGTATGTTCTTTCCTAAGATCAGTTTGTCAGTAATTCCTGGATATCGATATACCCGTATTAATTATCGTCCTGACCCGGCACATTTTATTTTGCACGAAACATACCTAGAGTTTAACCATGACGTTAATGATAAATTGCGTATTACTCAACGAACCGACGGTAGATGGGGTGAAGTCGAACACGAGCCAAATTCATGGGTGCCATGGGAAAAAGACGTTTATCAACCACCAAAAGTAAAAGCACAATCCCTCAAAGAAACATTTACTATGAGTTATGAGATAATCCCTAATATTGATGTCTCAGCGCAATTCAATTGGTCTACGGGCTTAAAATATATACACTATGATAATATTGGTGGGGTAGTAGGTATACAGCTATTTCATCCTGGATTAATAAGAGTACGATTTGAATATTTCTACAATCGCTATTATCATCTTGATACACAAGCGGAAGGTATCGCTTTCAGGGCATTCCTCTTTCAGTAAAAACGAAGGAAGAAAGAAGACAGACGACGGACGAAAATACCTACAATTTTTTTCCCCTGCAAAACGTATCTGCTTTTCGCTCCATAGTTGCCAGCTTCGCAAAAATATGTTCATATTTTTCATCTAGAGAATTATATATTTCTTCTGCAATATAATCGCATTTGAACGCGAAATCTAGCCATGTTTGCGTTTCAGCAGCTTCTTGTTGAGCATCTGTAATCTTATTTATAAACATTGCAACATATCTACGTTTCCGCCATGATTCTGCAAGGTTTGAACATACAGACCTAGAAGATCTTCTTATTTGGTCAACTAATGAATATTTCTCACTAGCTGGAAAGCTTTTTGTTACACTATATATTTTCATTGCAGAATCAAATGCCAATTTATACACTTCAAGATCTCTAAAACTTTGAATCCTGTTCTTCATTCTTCCTTCGTCCATCGTCCATCTCCCTTCATTCTACCATATGGTGACATTTCTCTGAGACGTTCAATAATTGGTGGAAGTTTTTCTATAATAAAATCGATCTCTTTCTCATTATTATACCGACTCAAACTAAATCGTATAGATCCGTGTGCAAACGTAAACGGAACACCCATGGCTCGCATCACATGGGAAGGTTCTAATGACCCAGACGTACACGCAGACCCTGATGAGGCACATATACCAAATTCGTTTAATAAAAGAAGTATTGCTTCACCTTCAACAAATTCAAAGCTAATATTCGTTGTATTCGGTAAACGATTTATCTTATGCCCATTTAAACGTGTATCTAAACACTTCTCTAATAAATTATTTTCCAATTTATCTCTGAGATTTTTTACATTTGTATTTTCATCTTCAATAAAACTTTTTGCTAATACACATGCTTTTCCCAGGCCAATTATTGAAGAAATATTTTCAGTTCCTCCACGTCGTGACTTTTCCTGATGCCCACCTATTACAAAGGGTCTAAATTTCACTCCTTTTCTTACATATAACGCTCCAACTCCTTTTGGGGCATGCAATTTATGGCCTGAAAGAGAAAGCATATCTATGGCAGTTTTAGATACATTAAGCGGTAATTTTCCAACAGCCTGCACAGCATCCGTATGAAAAATAATACCTCTTGATTTCACAATATCTGCAATCTCTTCAACAGGAAAAACTACTCCTGTTTCATTGTTGGCATACATCACCGATACAACTGCAGTATCAGGTGTTAGCGAAGCCTTTAACTCATCAATATTAATCATTCCTTCATTATCTACGCCCAGTTCAGTAACCCTATACCCTCTCGTCTTGAGATATTGGCATAGATTCCATACTGCTGGGTGCTCCACTCTTGTTGTTATAATATGCTTCTTTTCGGATTCAGATTCAATCATGGAGAGAATAGCACTATTATCTGATTCAGTCCCACAACTGGTAAAAATTATTTCTTCAGGAGATTCCGCCCCAATAAGATCAGCAACTTTTACCCGGGCATCTTCCATTTTCTCGTGTACCTGTCCCCCAAAGCTATGCATACTCGATGGGTTACCATACAATGTGCAAAAATATGGCCTCATCTCTTCAAAGACTTCATCTGCAACACGCGTTGTGGCATTATTATCTACATAAATTTCTTTCATTGCTTCACCTCCACCACATACAGGTCATCACTGACAAACTCTTTTAATTTTACTTCTACCCATGACTTTAATGTGATCCCAGCGGAAGGACACTCTGAACACGCTCCTCGTAAAGCAACAATGACTTTATTGCTATCAACATCAACGAGCTCTATCCCTCCACCATCAGCAACTAATTTTGGTTTTATTTCATGTTCTATTGTTTCTTCTATTAATTTTATTTTTTGAATGTTAGTTAATTCTTTTTTTTCCGTTACACATACAGCCGGACCTTCTTTCTGCTTATCTTTTTCAATAACCTCTTTAATAATATTCTCAATATCATCTTTACATTTCCCGCAACCACCACCAGCTTTGCAATAATGTGTTACCTGCTCAACCGTAGTCAACTTGTTTTCACTTACAACACGCGCTATTTTTTGATCTGTCACGCCAAAACATTTACACACAATAGTTCCTTCTTCAACTCTTTCTTCAAGCACTATTCCGCGATATGTTGCTATTGCTTGCTCAAGCGCTTCCTGGCCCATTACCGAACAATGCATCTTTTCCTCAGGCAACCCACCAAGGTACTCAGCAATATCATCATTTGAGACTTTTGAAGCCTCATCAATGGTCATACCTTTAATGATTTCAGTTAAAGCCGAGCTAGACGCAATAGCACTCGCACATCCAAATGTTTGGAACTTTGCATAGAGTATTACCTCTTTTTCCTTATCAATTTTTAACATCAATTTCAACATGTCTCCACATGCAAGATTCCCTACTTCACCAACAGCATCTGCTTTTTCTATTTCTCCAACATTGCGGGGATGAAGAAAATGGTCTTTCACTTTTTTCGTATAATCCCACATATATATGAACCCTTTCGTTATGCCCTATTTTTTAAAATGTTTGGTTTTTGATAATTGTTTTTTATCAAGAAAGATAAAAAACCCTTACATCCTTTTTATCTATAGTAAGCGTGTCCCTCAATAGATATTTTTTCTTGTCTTCTATGTCAGTTAATCGTGTAAATTTGCACATACGACTTACCGTAAGTTTGCATTCTTTTTTTACAAAATTATTGTTAATAACGAACAATATATTCTTTTTTGTCTTCTTATCAACATGCATTGAGGTGAAAATTCCCGGAATAGCACTACATATATCCTCGGTGTACCCCACTTCTTTAAAGAATGTTCTATAGTTAGTACTACCATCTTCAGGAGCATAATATATTGCGCCTTTACCTATCTTAATTGAGAATACGCCTTTTGCTTTATATGTCCGCAAGTTTTTGAGTAAATCTTTAAAGAGATCATATTTCATTTCTCCAGAGATATCTACCTCTGGTAAACTGCCAAACACAATTAATTTACCGCCCGAAGCGACATATTTATATAGTTTTTCTGCAATTGGCCATTCCATAAACGGATATCCGCTATAGATCAAATACGGAGGAAATTCTTTATCATCAGTAATAGATACAATATCAAGGTCAAAACCGTAATTTGTCATAGATCGGTATATGTTCCATACATGCGGGTAATCCTCATTGAATGGCATTTTTGATATTTCTTTATGCTTGTATTCTAGGTGAACTTGTTTCTTGCCGGTAAAAAGAAAATGTTCCGTATGTGGTGCGTACCAAGCAATACCAAGCGAAGTTGTCCTTTCGAGATTTTCAATCGATAGCTTCTTCATGACACTTGTTGTTCTCTGAACAACCTTTTGGGCAGCCACTCGTATTTTCCCCCATTCGTTAATGGGTGCAAAATACCAATTATCTCTATTGACTAACATGTAATAGTTAATCCCCTTCAAGCCCGATGCAATTGCGACTAACGATGTGTAATAAAAATGTCGTTCGCTCATCACCCCTATCTGTTTGATCATAGGATCCCAGACACCACATTGGAATTCAACCGCAGTCGGAAACTTCGATATACGGCTATATATTTTGTATAGCTTGGTGAAGGCACAGTACAAATCTCCAGGCAGCATATTCTGGTAATACGTATCCATTGATGTAAGGTCGAGTATTTTCTCTAATCGCTCAAAATTCTGAGGCCAGTACCACCCAACAAGGTTAACGATAATCGGGACATCTATACCAGACTTTTTATATAGATCCGCTACGTATTTTAGATATTTTTCCGTATACCATTTACCAAACTCTATAAATAGTTTGCATTCAGCCAACGTCGTTGGAAGATGAGAGAGGTCAATATCCCTAAAACAGCAGCCCCCCCATGCAGAAGGAATATCCGGGATTGTTATCTTTGAAAAATCCTTATAGTTTTTATGTGTACTTGCATTCAATTCATTTATCGATGAAAATTTTTCCTTGCAGTACGACTTATATATATCAAGTATTTTGTCAGACCGCGCATCAGGAGAATTTTCATAAGACCCGGTAACCTCATTACAAGGCTGCAATAAAACTATGGACCCACCTTGTGTCACCAGGTACGGCTTTAAAAAAACTGAAATGCTTTTTATCCACACTTCTGAATGGGCTAAAAATTCTTTTGAGAGACGCGGATATTTGACAACATATTCAGGGGGCCCGCCATAATTCCATTCTGCGTATATATAGGGTCCCGGACGAATAATGACAGACATTTTATGTTTTGAACAAAGTTCTAACCACTTTTTTAGGTTCTTATGCTCACTTGTTTTGCCTGTAAAATCAAACGTTCCTTTTTTTATCTCATGAAAATCCCAGGGAATGTATGTAGCTACCATTGCAAACCCTAATTTTTTCATAGCATCGAAAATACTATCCCATGCGTCAGGAGGAACTCTCCAATAGTGAAACTCACCCGAAATCATCTGGATAAGTTTTCCACCTACAAATATTCCATTTTCTTTAATTTCTATTTTTTGTTTACGCGCCATAATATGTTCTTCAGATTTTGCGAGACATTGTTGCACTGCCAATATACTGTCTCAAACTTTTGGCAATGTCAAACCCGGCTGTTTCTGATATTTTCCTTTCCTGTCTTTATATGAACATTCACACACTGAATCAGATTCAAAAAAGAGCACCTGTGCAATCCCCTCATTGGCATAAATTTTTGCCGGGATGGGTGTTGTATTCGATATTTCTAATGTGGCATACCCTTCCCATTCAGGTTCAAACGGCGTTACATTGACGATAATTCCACACCGGGCATAGGTCGATTTACCAACACATACGGCAATAATATTACGTGGTATCTTAAAGTATTCTACTGTTTTTGCTAAAGCAAATGAATTTGGCGGGATAATACATTCTTTACCTTTATGTGTAATAAGTGACCTCTTATCAAATGCCTTAGGATCAACCACGGTAGAATTAATGTCAGTAAAAATACAAAATTCATCTGCAACACGTATATCATAGCCATACGATGACAAACCGTATGATATTTTACCCGCACTGACTAAAGTAGACTTAAAAGGTTTAATCATACCGTTTTTTAAAGCCTGCTGTTTTATCCATGTATCTGACTTTATAGACATAAAAAATCTCCGTTATATACAGATAATATGATATAGAAAGGTATTATATCAGGCAAGAACAAACACATGCTTCGCATGTCTTATTGTTTTTTTTATTAATACGATACCCCGACAGTATCAGGGAGAAAAGTATTCAGGTTCAATATATTCTTCATCATACGGCGGCAAAACAAACGTCATAACATCGACAAATCCACCACCAGTCCTTGTTGCAGCCCTTTCAAGCCCTTCCATAGGGCCTTCTTTTCTGAGCGCAAGTTTCGGGATTTCTGCCCATCCTAAGGCAACATTACTCACTCCACGTGACAGCTTTCCCATACAGTTATTAGATTGTTCTGCAACAACAACTGCCCCATCACCGATTCCTTCCATTACCCCTTCTGCAACCGCTAAGCTATTGTTAATAGCGATACTTAGAAAAAGGGTAATGATAGCTGCTGATAGTATTTTTCTCATGATACCCTCCTTTCATTATTCATATATTCAGACTTATTCTTTAGCCACTGTGCTCATACACTATTATACAATATAAGATACTATTTGTCAAGGCACGAGACCAAAAATCAACGATTCCGCAACAATACGCATAAGGTATGATTTTAAGCTTAATTAGAGGTTTTTAAACAAAGGGTCATATTCGCGAAAGGATTTCGCTTAAAAAATTGGATTACAAAAGACGATTATATCTACC
>Ga0207996_1000435_pt1 | contig 37479 bp, 34 predicted proteins | sample AntAceMetag02UKG_FD_184773 | JGI IMG/M metagenome (GOLD analysis project Ga0207996, IMG submission 184773) | Saline lake microbial communities from Ace Lake, Antarctica - Antarctic Ace Lake Metagenome 02UKG (SPAdes) (version 2) | ecosystem: Environmental > Aquatic > Non-marine Saline and...
CAGCCGCTCCTGGTAAGCCTTGTTCATCAGTCTTTTTCGTTCAGTGCGGTTGCTCAAAAATCCCACTTCCACCAGAACGGCCGGCATCTGAGCACCGATAAGGACGTAAAACGGCGCCTGTTTGACACCCAGACTCCTGATCCCCTTGTACCGCTTACGGGCACCTCCCACCATGCCCTTTTGTACCTGGTGCGCCAGCCGGCTCGATTCACGGATTTTCGTGTTCATCATCAGATCGTTCAGGATGGTTTGAAGATCGCTGATGCTCCGCTCCGAGGTGGCGTTTTCTCTCGCCGCAACCATGACGGCCCGTTGATCTGTGGCCATGTTCAAAAAATAGGTTTCCAGACCGTGAATCCGCGGGTCTTTATGGGCATTGACATGCAGCGAAATAAAAAGATCAGCCTTTTTCATATTGGCAATGGCGGTCCTTTGCTCCAGTGAGAGAAAATCATCTTTGTTTCGTGTGAGAAAGACTTCGCAGCCGATTTCCTTTTTCAATCGGCTTGCCAGACGTTTTGCGAGAGCCAGGGTAATATTCTTTTCCTTGTATTTCCGGTCTGTTTTACAGCCCGGATCCTTGCCGCCATGGCCGGGGTCAATGACAATCCGATTCACGTTCAGGCCCAGCTGCCTGGCCAGGGAAATGGTTTGATCCGGTTTTTCGGTTCTTCGAATGCCTTTTCTTATTTTTCGTTTTTTTGCTGCAGGGGCGAAAGATTTTTCGCCCCTACCCTCTGTTTGGGTTCCGGTTTTTCGTTTTTCAAATCCGCGCACGTCTACCACAATACGAAAGGGATCATAGAGGTGAAATACATTGTACCCCACCAGTTTTTCCGTATCCAGAACAACGCGCACCGTGTTTTCCGTATATTGTCCGGCCCTGGCTTTCTGAAGGAGATCATCCTTGATGGGAACAACACTGTCAATACGCCTGCTGACCCGGGCATTATGAAGGTCCAGGTACAACCTGCGCGGCTTCTTATGATCGGGATCGGCCGTTAAGAGGTGGTGTTCGTATTTCACCGGAGACTTCACATCAATCACCACGCGGGTGTAGTTGGGGGTTGACCAGTAACGGATATTCTTAACCATGGCCCGCTGCTTTTCTGATGCTGCGCCTTTGGCGCCATTTTTCCGCTTCTCGTTTCTGTTCAGCGTTACAGCCAGCTTGTCGAGCATTTTTTTGGCCCTGGGCCGCATATCTCCTTTGGGGAACCTGACATCCACCTTCAAGAATTCCACATAGGCCTGGGACGGGTCATTTTTTATTCTGTAATAGATCTCCCCGATTTTGTATTGGGCATCATCGGCCAGGAAATGACCTCCGTTCTCGGCCACCAGCTTTCGGTAAAGCACAATGGCCGTGTCCAGATCTTCGCTTTTATTGGAGTATTTGTAGAGTCCGGTATAGAGATCAGCGGCCTGATAAAGGGCTTGGACGGCTGAAGGACTTTTCGGATAGCGGTCGTAGACCACCTCGTACTTTGCTGCGCATTTGATCCAGTTGTGGCGATAGCGTTTCTTTTTAGCTGAGCTGTAAAGGGCTTTTTTTGAGCGATCCGCCTTCTCAAAAAGTTCCGACGCTTTTTTGGGTGTTTTGCCCTCAATGCCGGGTGGGACCGCCAGAAGGATCACCGAAAGGCATGTCAATATGAAATAGAGCGTTCTTCGTCTCATCGGTTTAGCTTATCCGCTTTTTCAGATCATTTAATGCCATTAACGCTTCCAACGGGGTCATGTTGTCTATATTCAGATCTTTAATCCATTTTCTCAACTCCCGATCCTGAGATCCGAAAAGATCCAACTGCACCATGGATTTTTCCTGAGCACCTTTCTCACTTCTTGAAGCCGTATGGGCCAGACGCGGCCGGCCCGTTTCATCTACTTCGTCCCCTTCCAGATTTTTCAATATTTCCATGGCCCGCGCGATGACGCCCTCCGGAAGACCGGCAATTCGCGCAACCTGAATACCATAACTTCGGCTGGTGCCACCCGGCACCAGCTTCCGCAAAAAAAAGATATCGTCGTTCCACTCGCGAACCGCAATATTGAAATTTTTAACCCTGTTTTTGGTGGTCACAAGCTCCGTCAGTTCATGATAGTGGGTGGCAAAAAGTGTTCGAACGCCCTTTCCGGCCCTGTCGTGAAGGGCCTCCGCCACGGCCCAGGCAATGCTCAGCCCGTCGTAAGTGCTGGTGCCCCGGCCGATTTCGTCCAGAACCACAAGGCTCCTGGGTGATGAGTGCCGCAGGATGTTGGCGGTTTCGTTCATTTCGACCATGAACGTGCTTCTGCCTCCCGCCAGGTCATCGGATGCCCCCACCCGGGTGAATATGCGGTCCACGATGCCGATCTCGGCCTTTTTAGCGGGTACAAAACTGCCCATCTGTGCCATGAGCACCGTCAGGGCCGCTTGCCTTAAAATAGTGGATTTTCCGGCCATGTTGGGCCCCGTCAGGATAATGACCTGTTGTTTTTTCGCATCCAGATGGATGTCGTTGGGGACAAACTCTTCACCCTTGACGGTTTGCTCAATCACCGGATGCCGCCCCTGAATAATCTTCAGGTCAGTGCTTTCATTGATTTGGGGATGGGTGTAATTGTTGCGCTCCGCTGTTTCGGCAAGACCGGCCAGTGCATCAATCCACGCTATAATTTCCGTTGTTTCCCTTATGCGCTGGTTTTGAACACTGATTTTTGATCGAATCTTTTCAAAAATTTCAAACTCCAGGGCGACCCGTTTTTCCTCCGCCCCCAGAACTTCCCCTTCTTTTTGTTTCAGCGCTTCCGTAATATAGCGCTCCCCGTTAACCAGGGTTTGCTTTCGAATATAATCTTCCGGCACCAGTTTCAGGTTGGCTTTTGAGATTTCAATATAATACCCGAATACCTTATTGAACCCCACCTTCAAACTGCTGATGCCGGTTCGCTCCTTTTCGGAAGCCGCAAAGCCCGCAATCCAGCTCTTTCCATCCCGGCTCAAGGTGACCAGCTTGTCCAACGCTTCACTGTACCCCTCACGGATAATGCCGCCGTCTTTGATGGAAACCGGCGGATCCTCATGGATGGCTTCCTGAATCAAACAGGCCACATCATGGAGAACGTCCAAATTGGAAGCCAGCCTGGACAACAGGATGCTTGAAGATCCTGAAATCGCTTCTTTCACGGCGGGAAGTGTCAGGATGGAGGCTTTAAGTGCCAGTAGATCCCTTGCATTGGCCCTTTTCATGGCAATTTTGCCGTTCAACCGGGCCATATCGTAAATCTCTCCCAATTCACTTCGAAGCGCCTGCCTCAAAGCCGGATCATCCTTCAGGCAAGCAACCGCCGCCAGACGTTCTTGAATGGGTTCCACATGAACCAGGGGGTAAGCGATCCAGTTCTTCAGCAGGCGGCTGCCCATGGGGGTGACCGATTGATCGAGGATTTGGCACAATGATCCTTTTTTTGAATGGTCCCGGATGGTTTGCAACAATTCCAGATGGGTACAGGTGGATGTGTCCAGGATCATGAACTCACCCATATGATAGGTAACAATTTCTTTGATATGGGGCGGAAATTCTTTCTGGGTCTCTCTGAGATAGGCAACGAGGGCGCCCGCAGCAATGATACCGCTTGGCATGTTTTCACATCCAAACCCTATCAGAGACCTGACCGAAAGCTGCTCTTTCAGCAACTCATCCGCCTTCCGGGGATCAAAGGTTTCCTCATCCAGTATTTCAAGCCGATACCTTGAAAAATCCTTTTGCCGGGTCTTCCGATCAAGTTCCGAAAACAATAATTCAGCCGGGTCAATTCTTCCCAGTTCTTCCAACAGGTTCTCAAAGGAATTGATCTCCGTCAGCCGAAATTCACCCGTGGAAAGATCCGCATGGGCCAGCCCGTAAACGCCGTTTTCACCCCAGATGGCCGCCATGAAAAGATTGGTCTTCCGGTCGAATTCTTTTTCATCCACCAGGGACCCGGGGGTAACAACGCGAACGACTTCTCGCTTCACGATTCCCTTTGCGGCTTTCGGGTCTTCCACCTGCTCACAGACCGCCACCTTCCAGCCACTGTCAACGAGTTTACCGATGTAGGATTGATATGCGTGGTACGGGATACCGCACATGGGGACTTTTTTGCCGTTGAAAGAGCCCCGGGAGGTTAGTGTGATGCCCAGGATTTTAGCCGCAACCCGGGCATCTTCAAAAAACATTTCGTAAAAATCACCCATGCGAAAAAACAAAATGGCATCCGGAAACGCATCCTTGATGCCCATAAACTGTCTCAGCATGGGGGTCAATTGGGTCATTTCTTGTTAATGAATCGAATCGACAGGGGTCTCGTTGTCATTGATCAAACCAATGGTATCCCATTGATTGCACTGGGGACATTGCCACTGGAGTTCATTTGGCTCAAAACCGCATTGGGCACATCTGAACCTCAGATAGGGAACGTTCAACCCTTCGATAATCTCACCGTAATCCGCCAATATATCTTCCGAGGCACCCCTGTTTAAAAACATCTGCCCCCTGAATCGCCTCGCCTCCCAGAAGCCCGGGTTTAATGAAAGGGCATTGTTGATTTCCTTTAAGGCGCCTTCCACGTCATCCTTGTTATAAAGATAGCGGGCCAACGCCATATGGGTAAAAGCATCCGGATTTTTGCGGGCGCATTCTTTTAAGAAAACCTCAACCGGTTCCAGGTTTTTCATCCGGGTGTAAGCCCCTTCCAGACGGCCATAGGCCAGAAATGTGAATTGGGGCGCTACTTCGGCCACCTTTTTCCATGCGGCAATGGCTTTTTTGTATTCCCGCTTCTTCAGGTGGAGATCTCCCAGATGCAGATAAGCGTCAACACATTCTTTTTGAATAGAAGTGGCTTTACTGAAAAGTGTCTTTGCCTTGCTGAACTCATCTTTTTCCTGATACACTTTTCCCGCTTCCACCAAATGGTGGGCTAAAATATGCTCATGATGCCCTTTTTCAAGTCCGGCAATTTTTTGCCGGGTGGCGTAAGCATTTTCCCAGTCCTTCAACCCTTCATAAATCCGTTCAATTTCCTTAAGGGTTCGCACATCATCAGGGGTTTTTTGAGAGACTTGAAGAAATGTCTTGAGGGCACGATTCAGGAAACCACCTTTCCGGTAATCTTTACCCAGATCGAAAAGCGCGCCGATTTTGATCTGTTCATCAAGGTTGGGACGTAAAATGATATTTTGCCGAATTCTGATGGCACGGTCGATATCGCCCCTTGATCGATACAAGTTTCCCAGTGTTACATAGGTTTCGATCGTATCTGAATTCACTTGAACAGATTTTGTAAACTCCTCGATGGCCTGGTCGTGGTCCTCGGACAGGAGGTATTGTACCCCTTTAAAAAAAGAACTATCCCCCCTATTTGACGCTGCCGGTTGTTTATCTTCCCTGGGTGAACGCATGCGTTTTCCCAGGAACAGCCCGATCAGCAGAAAAAAAATGGCCGTCAGGAGAATCTGCTGGCTTCCACCGCCGAGGAACCATTGCCAGGTTGATTCCAGCATGGGGATCCCTCCTTCACATTCAATATATCCGGTCTGACAGCTTCGAATCTATAAGAGGATGCATGATCAAGCGTTGACGGGAGGGGGCACTGGGTTCACATCGTCGTCTGAACTCATATCTTCCCTTATAACCGGTAGATTTCGCAAGGAATTCAGTTCCATCTCATTGCTTTTCACGTCCTTCATAAGGGCTTTGATTTGCCGTTTGAATGAGAGGCGCTCCGAGAGCCCGAAAAGCCAGACAACCACCACACCGAAGAGAAACGTCACCACCGCAATCAGAAATACGGACAAGTCTGCGGTCTGGTAATTCAAAAAAAGCAGGTTTGCCTTGAAATTGATTTTGGTTGTTAAGGCTGCGTAGTTTTGAACCGACAGCACCACAATAAGAAGCAAAAAAAGAATAACAATAAGCACCTTGATCTGTTTCATACCGAACCTCCCTATTCAGTCATCAACCTCTAAAGTTTTTGGGAAAACCCATGATATGGAAAAAAATCAAAAATAGCCGCTAAATTGGGATAATACGTCCCTTAACCGTTTCCGCCACCTCCAGGATGCCGATGCTGTTCACACCGGCGGCGCTGTAGCCGGTAGCCGTGCCGGGATTAAAAAATAAGACCCCGTTTTTTTCATGATTGCTAATAATGTGGGAGTGACCATAAATAATCACATCCACATTCGGAAAAAGCGGCAGGATCCGCTCCTCCAAGCCACCGGCGGACCCCCAGCCATGAATAATCCCCAATGAATGGTTTCCCACTTTTACAACCTTTTTTTCGGGAAGCAGGGCTTTTATTTCTAGAGGATCCATGTTTCCCTGAACTCCATGAAACACATTTTTTTCCAGAAAATCAACAATATGAGGAGATACAATGTCTCCGGCATGAATAATCATATCCGCATCGGACAGATAGGTGTTATAAATATCGACAAACTCCCGGGTGACTTGATAGAGATGCGTATCCGAAAGTACCCCGATTTTCATGCCTTCACTCCAAAAAACAAGGGACTAACGGCCCCTTTAAATCAAAATCAATGAGAGTATACCAACCCACGAAAAAAAGACAAGATTTATCTGAGCGACGGCTGGGCCATTGACGGGGAAAGGATATTTTTGTAATAACAACAAACGATCAAACCATATCAAAAAAGAAAGGTTAAAACATGCCGATATATGAATTCTATTGTTCCAAATGCCATACGATTTTTAACTTCCTCTCCAAAACCGCAAATACGGAAAAAAAGCCCCTGTGTCCCCAGTGCGGCAAGGTAACGCTGGAAAGGCATATGTCTGTTTTTGCCACACCGCGCAATCGGGGGGAGGAAGAAGATTCACCCATTCCGGATCTGGACGAAAGCAAAATGGAACAGGCCATGAATGTGCTGGCAGCGGAAGCGGAGCACCTGGATGAGAATGATCCCAGGCAAGCCGCCAAGCTCATGCGCAAGTTGACGGATATGACCGGACTCAATCTGGGGGCCGGCATGGAAGAGGCCCTGAGCCGCATGGAAAGGGGAGAGGACCCGGAGGCCATCGAATCTGAAATGGGGGATCTTCTGGAAGGGGAAGACCCCTTCTCGTTCGGGAAAAAATCCATCAAGGCCCGCAAAAAGCAACCTCCTAGGGTTGATGAAACCCTTTATAATTTGTAAAAACAGTTTGCAGGGTTCAGGGTGCACCTGACAACTCTCTCTCAGACCTCCACCAGTTCAACATCGCCCCAGGTCGCCATGGTATCTTTCACGATCACAACACCCCCCAGAATACCGCCGATCCGCTCCGCCCAGTGGGCCGCATGTTCAAGGTCGGCACTTTTCATGACCCGGTTTCCCAGAGCAGTGGCCGCGGCATCGGCAAGGGCGGTTGATTTGGAAAGAAGGCAAACCACGTCGGTAATCCCGCGGCTTAGGGAATGACCCACGGTTGCTGAGGAAGAACATATACCAAGGGGCATCTGCCGTTCCGGAATGCGCAGTCCGAATTTTCCACTTAAAGGAGAAGCCCCTGCAAAAATTGAGACGGTGACGGGCCGTTTGGCCGTCATGAAAATATCCCCCCCATTTTCAATAATCACCTGCTCGCTCAAAACCAAGAGCGCCTCTCCCACCCATTGTGCCATTGCCCCGGCCACAGACGCCATTGGGCCTACGTTGGCTTTTATGGCAGACCGGATCATATCCCTCACAATGGGGGGGGCACAGGGGTCATCACAAAGCGGCAGAAGTGACGTCAAAAATTCAGGATGAAATTCAATATAGGTTTCGATCTGATGACGAAACATGAAAACCAGATCTCGGACTTGTTTTTTAAGATCCGATTCCGCACAAATCCACAGATCGGTCTCACCCACAACCACTTGAAAGGATTTCAAACCTTTGGCGTGAACGCTATGTCTGTAGGTGCGTTCCTGATAGGTTGGCATTTTCTCAATTAAAAAAGGCTTCCCGGGATGCCGTTATTTTCCTCCAGATTAGTCTTCCCTCCTAAGGGTTTTCAGATCTTGGAAGAACAGATGCACGCACACCCGAGAAGCCGCAGTTTAAGTATCACCACTGCTTCCCTTATTTTTTGGAGCTGGATGACACCTAAAAACACTACTCTTTTTAAACAGTGGCCACGTTGAATTTAGCAAAACACTGTTGTAGAAGGGCGATGCAAAATCCTTGCCACAAATGTATTGTCTTGAAACTACCTGATCTGGCGTATATTTACAGGGGTGCATTGAAAAAGGAGGTGTCAAGTGTATCGAAAAAACCACAGAGATGGCGGTAAAAAAACCACGTGCGGAATTGTTTGTAACAACCCTTTGCGGTTGTCCTTATATAATTTTAGCACCCCTATAACGCTGTGCGAGGTCATCGCTGAGCCCTTCTCTATCCATTTTGAGGGCGAGGGGTAAATGCTCAAGAATATCCTGGGCCGTCATACCGTCCGCACCTTTTGCTTTTGCTGCCAGATCCCCGGCAAAGCCATGAAGAAACACACCTTTCAAAACGGCATCTTCAAGGTCCAGGCCAAGTCCGAACATGGCGGCAACGGCCCCGGTTAAAACATCGCCTGAACCGGCCGTAGCCATACCTGAATTTCCCGACATGTTCATAAAAACCCGACCGTCCCGCAATCCAACCAGGCTATGCGCACCTTTCAATACGATCGTCGCCTGTAACGCTTCCGAAGTTTTTTGAAGGATATCTATTTTGTCATGGTCAATTTTCTGCACATCGACCCCCGTAATCCTGGTCATTTCACCCAAATGGGGTGTCAGAACGGTTGCCGCGCTACGCTCTTTTAAGATTTGAAGGTCGCTGCAAATGGCGGTAATCCCGTCACCATCCAGCAGAAGGGGGACTTCCAGATCTTTAGCGAGGGCTCTCACCAGGCCTTGGGTTTCCGCATCCAGTGATAAACCGGGACCCATAACAACCATGTCCATTTTATTGCCCAGACCCAGCAGAACATCCTTGTTCTCAATGGCGATACTCCCGGTTTCGGTCTGTTTTTGAGGCAATAAAACAATTTCGCTCCCTTTGTTGGCGATAAACGGTGTGATGGATTCAGGGGCTGCAAGACGAGAATATCCGCCACCGGCTTTCAGGAAAGAGAGCGCCGCAAAGTAAGGCGCGCCAAAATAGCTTGAAGCGCCGGAGATGAATAGAACCTGACCCATGCTACTCTTGTGGGCATTGGCATCCCTTTCGGGAAGGTTTATGTGCGGCGTGATGCCGACCTTCAGGTCGTTTGAATCGTATAATTCAGGAGGAAAGGAGATATGGGTTACATACAAATCGCCGCATAAGTCATGGCCTGGGAACATGAGATTTCCCAGTTTTGGAAGGCCGAAGGTCACCGTGTAATCCGCTTTTATTGAGATCCCCATCACCTCTCCCGTATCCCCTGAAACACCGGACGGGATATCCGCGCTGAACACGGTTTTTCCGCTTTTGTTAATGGTGTGAATGATATCCCCATAAAGGCCTTTCACTTCCCGCTCAAGCCCGGTTCCCAGAATCGCATCCACGATAGCATCGGTGTGCGTGATATCCACATGAACAGACGGCTCATCTCGGACTTCACGAACCTCAACGGGCAGAGATTTCAAAATATCCAGATTCAGCTTTGCCGCCCCCCGGCACTTTTGCTGATCTCCCAGAATGAATACCTTGACAAGTCCTCCGTTTGAATGAAGCTTTCTCGCAATAACGAAACCATCACCGCCATTATTGCCCATTCCGCAAAAAACAAGGAAGCGTTTACGCTTTATGCCGAATTCGTTCAGAATAACAAAATAGACCGCATCACCGGCATTTTCCATGAGCAGTTCTTCCTTAATGCCATATGTTTCAATGGCGGTCCTGTCCAGTTCTCTCATTTCAGCGACGTTGCTGATTTTCATGGTTTCACCTTATAAAAAGTTCAGATCGAAGGCCGTTTATACTGAATTAATTTTGCTGGTTATTGTATCAATACCCCCAAATGCCGTCAATAAATTCTTGACAGGGGATGCTAAAGGAACATAGGTTTAATGCGTTCCCACAGAGAGCATGGGAACGAGAATGACAATCAACCATCACCCTGACATCTATGGAAAAGCGAAAAAGCTGCGAGGTGGGGATAACGGTCCCCTTTCACGATCTGGATCCCATGAATATTGTCTGGCATGGAAATCTGATGAAATATTTCGATGTGGCCAGGTTTGCCCTGCTCGACCGATGCGGCATTGATCTTCAAGACTATTTTGAAAAAACAAATTATCTCTTTCCCATTATCAAAACCTCGACCAAACACATTATCGCCCTTCGGAACCGCGACGAACTGCTTTGCAGGGTCACAGTGCTGGAGGCCAGAATCAAGATCGTCATGGATTTTGAAATCAGGCGGAAAGGACACCACCGGATTTGCGCCAGGGGAAGGAGTGAACAGGTTGCGGTGGTGTACCCACAAATGGAAATGATGTTTGAAATCCCTGATGACATTCGAAAGCCCCTGGGATTCTGATGATCGATCAACAATCCCATAATTTGCCTGAATTCGAATCATGAAGGGATGGTTCTATAAAACACTCATCGCCGGATCCGTAAAATTCGGGCCATGGTTTTTCAAACTTTTTGCCTGGTTCGTTTCCACGGGCTATTTTGTTTTCCGCCCCCATCGTGTCAGAACGGGGATCAACTTCTACAAAGCACTTTTTCCAAACCGGCGCCTACCATACCATCTATGGTGTACCTGGAAACAATTTCATGATTTTACGGATGTTTTTCTCGAAAGAGCTCTGATTGCGGACCCTTCGGGAAAGGCCACTTTTTCCGCCACAGGCCTGGAACATCTTGAGCGGGCCGTAAAAAATCGCACGGGGGGCGTGATGATTATGTCCCATGCGGGAAACTGGGATGCTGCCGCCCGTCATTTGAAGGGGGAACTGCCGAAAATCGATTTATTGCTCTACATGGGGAAAAACCAAAAAGAGCAGATTGAAAGTTTCCAAAAAGACGATTTCACGGGTGCAGGAATCAAGGTGGTTGCCGTTGGCAGGGAAGGCGGCTCCCCCTTTGATATCGTAGCAGGGGTTAAACAGCTCAAAAGCGGCGGCATGGTGTCCATGGCAGGCGATGTGCTTTGGCGCCCGGATCAGCGAAGTGTTCCGGTCTCTTTTCTGGGATACGAAGCGGCGCTTCCCGAAACCCCTTATCTCCTTGCGCTTCTTTCAAACGTCCCCCTCTATGTCTTTTTTGCCTGGCGCACCGGCAAGGGACGCTATCATGTTTCGATCAGTGCGCCCATTTTCATTGAAAATACATCGCGTGCCCACAGGCGCAAAGCCATTCAAGAAACAGCACAAAAATATGCCGATCATCTGGCGGAAAATATCCTGCAGCACCCTTTTCAATGGTATCACTTTGAGCCCTTTCTGGGTAAAAAAATTCATTAATTCCAAAGGCATATTTAGAGTATCGTTCCACATTGACATCTCCGGTACAATCCAATACCATTAGCCCCCATCCACGGAGCATTCAGCTTTTTTGGCCGATCGCCGAAACAAAAAAATCGAGGCACCCTCAATGACACGAGATGACATAAAAAAAAAGATACTGCAAATTTTTGAAACGGAATTTGAAATCAGTGATCCGGGGTTAGATGATAACCTCACCGAAGAACATGATTTTGACAGCATCGATGCGCTTGAGCTTCTGGGTGAAATTGAAAAAATACTGGATTCGGAATTAACCCGCCAGGAAAAAAAGGACTCCATGGAAATTCGCACCATCAACCAGATATGCGATTACGTGGTATCACTTGCCGAAAAAAGAGCTTTGATGTAGCTTTTTGAGGTTTTTAAACGAAGAACAGGAACCCCCATGGAAAGAAGAGTCGTCATCACAGCCGCTTCGGCCATCACCCCCATCGGCCATGCCAAAGAAGAACTGATCGATAGCCTCATCAATGGAAAATCAGGCGTAAAGAAAATTCGGGAAGACGATCTCCTCACAGATCGCGTGGAATCACAGGTATTCGGTACCGTCAGTTATCCCATCGATTTCAACTTTAAACGAAAATATCGCAAAACCATGGGCCCGGTGGCCTACTACGCCTGCCAAGTGGTGAAAGAGGTGTTTGAATCCGCCGGTTTGGAGCAGGACTTCATATCTTCGGGCAGGCTTGGGGTGGCTTTTGGCTCCACCCATGGCAGTCCAACGGTGCAGAGACAGATCTATGAGCATTTTTTCAGCGGCTCGGAAGAGCGGTTCTCCGCCATCGGCGCAGTGGATTATCTTAAAAGCATGGTACATACCACAGCGGTCAACATTACCAAAATGTTTGAAATTACCGGCCGCGTGATCTCCTCTTCCACGGCCTGCACCACCAGCAGCCAATCCATTGGATACGGTTATGAAGCCATCAAATACGGCATGCAGGATGCCATGGTCTGCGGCGGAGCCGATGAGTATGATACCACCACCGTGGCGGTGTTTGACAACCTGCTGGCCTGCTCAACGGAATACAACCGGACGCCCCATCTCACCCCCCGCCCCTTTGATGCAAAACGAGACGGGTTGGTGGTGGGGGAAGGGGCTGGCGCGGTTCTGCTGGAAGAGTACGAATTCGCAAAAAAAAGAGGGGCGAACATCCTGGGGGAAGTCATCGGCTTCTGGTGCGGCAATAACGGCGGCGATTTGATCCTGCCCAATATGGACGGCATCAAAGAAACCATCGTCCAGGGTTTGAAAAATGCCGGAATAGGCCCTGAGGATGTGGATTTTGTGAGCGCCCATGCCACGGCCACGAAAATGGGCGATGTGGCCGAGTCAATGGCCATTTCCAAAGTCTATGGACGGGGTCCTCACGTCACGGGCCTCAAGAGTTACATGGGTCACACCATGGGATCCTGCGGCGTCATCGAAACCATCATCACCCTTTATATGATGGAGAAGGGGTTCATCGCCCCCACCCTGAATCTGGAAAACATCGACGAACGATGCGCAATGATTAGACACGTGCAAGAATTGCGCGAAACCCCCATCAATATTGCCTCTATTCAAAACTTCGCATTCGGTGGCGTCAACACCAGCCTGTTTCTGAAAAAAATCTAACGACCGCTTTACCCTCATTCCCAATGCCCCAGCATGGGGATTCATATCATAAATCGACCCTATCACAATTGAGGCGTCAGGCTGCATTGAGGGGCCAAATCTGAGCAAGCCCTCGAGGCCCAAAGCTGCGAAGTCAAAACTGGACTACATATTCTTAGGGTTGAGTACTTTTCAATTTTTTGTTGTCATCTACTTGAAAATCGGTGTAAGCTGCCTGGGATGCAATGAAAATTTCATGCACGATTTATTGTCACCTGAATTCTGCAAATGAAAGTCAATCCCACTACGGAACAGCATTTAAGGGCCTCGGCAAAATGAGGAATCGACATGGCGGGAATTCTGATTGTAGACGATGATGAAGGAATGCGTTATACCCTTTCCACCCTGGCAAGTAAATTGGGACACCATCCCTCCTGTGCATCTTCCCTGGCAGAAGGCCTTCATATGGCAACATCAACCTCTTTTGATGTGATATTCTTAGACGTTAATCTGCCTGATGGAAACGGCTTGTCCGAATTACCCAAATTCAAGACGTCTCCCTCCGGCCCGGAGATCATTATCATTACCGGGTATGGAAATCCCGATGGTGCTGAACTGGCCATTCGGTCCGGTGCGTGGGACTACATTCAAAAAGGGGCCGGTCTGAAAGAAATTAGCCTGCCCCTTACCAGGGCCCTCGAATACCGCGCGGAAAAGACAAAATACAAATCCCCGGTGGTTTTGAACCGGGAAGGCATTATTGGGAGCAGTACAAAGTTACAGGATTCCCTCGACCGCCTCGCACAAGCAGCCGGAGGCAATGCCAGCGTTCTTATTAACGGGGAGACAGGCACAGGCAAGGAGCTTTTCGCCCGGGCCATCCACAGGAACAGCATGCGGAGAGACAACGACATCGTGGTGGTGGACTGCACCGCATTTCCGGAAAACCTGGTTGAAAGCGTCCTGTTTGGTCATGAAAAGGGTTCTTTCACAGGGGCCGACAGGGCTGAACAAGGCTTGGTCAAGCAGGCTGATAGGGGCACGCTCTTTCTGGACGAGGTGGGAGAGCTTCCTCTGAAAATCCAGAAATCCTTTCTCCGGGTCCTTCAAGAGCACTCTTTTCGCCCCGTTGGCGCCCGAAAGGAAATTCGAAGCAACTTCCGGGTGGTGTCGGCCACCCATCAAGACCTTGACGAGATGGTTTCACAGGGCAGGTTCAGGCAGGACCTCCTGTTTCGCCTGCGCGCCCTGGTAATCCAGCTTCCTGCCTTGAGGGCGCGTCCGGATGATATTGGAGAACTGGCAAGATACTATGCTGACAAACTTTGTATCCAATACGGGCTCAAGGCCAAAATCTTTTCCTCCGAATTCCTTGAAGCCCTCAGGGCTTACAGTTGGCCTGGAAATGTCAGGGAATTGATTAATGCTTTGGAAAGATCCATTTCCATGGCTCACGAGTTACCTACGTTTTTCCCCATCCACCTGCCCACCCATATCCGGGCGGGATTGGCACGCGCTTCCATTCAAACCGTCCGTCAAATAAATCAACCGCATTGGAAAGAAAGGGACGAAGCGTTGCCGAAGCTACAGACACTGTTGGAAACCACGGAGCGCCAATATATGGAAGATCTTGTGTCCTTTGCAGGATGGGACGTCCAAAAAGCCTGCTCAGTTTCCGGCCTCTCCCGGACGCGGTTTTATGAGCGCCTAAAAAAACACCATATAGAACGACCTGCCTGATCTTTTCCCAAATTCTCAATAAATCAAGGAGATGGGGAATTTCATCGGCCCTTTCACTTCTCATCTTCCGACATTGCCATCGTCCCGGAATCGGGACGAGCGGGGCCTTGTTTTGTCCCGATTCCGGGACAAAACCTTTCTTTCAGCAAGGACAACTCACTTCTTAGAAAACAATTTAACACACTGAATTAAAAAGATCAAATGTCATCCAAAAACCTTCCCGGAAACTCTGGCACAGTTTTTGAGTAGATAGGCAAGAAGAGAGAGACTTGGGACCCCCTTTTTCTCGATAGACAAATCCGAGGCCCAAATGGCGCCGGCCCATGCGACACCAAAGGGAGTGGAGGCTATGCAGTGATCATAATCATATTTTATAGCGACGAAAAAGGTCCCGGGAAACGCCTGTTGAGCGACATTCAGGCAAGGATTCACGGCTATCGGATCGATATCGAGAGCAGCGTGGAAGCCCTATGCGATCGGTTCCATCACCCCATCTTAGACCGGACCATAATGATCCTTGTGCCCGAAAACAGGGAACAGCTTGAACAGCTCGTTTCCATAGGCAATCTTATTAATGATAGACCCATCCTCCTGGTCCTCCCCGACAAGGAACCGACTACCATCTCGATCGGGCACAGGCTCTATCCACGGTTTGTGACCTACGTGGACAGTGATTTTTCAAATCTCGTTTCGGTCCTGAGCAGGTTGCTTCATCATGCCTCGAAAGGGAACCTAATGGAGGGGAGAAAGGAATCGGGGCCATATCTTTTCTTACAACCGGATGCCTGTTACGACATTAAGAAACATCACCCCACAGAATGGAAACATATTTCGAACATTGGATCGGTCGAGGAAAACTGAAATGTTGGAGTGGATCGGAAATCACAAGGATGCATGGCTCAAAAAGAGGCTGAGATATTTTTCAAGTTTTCTTGCATCAAAAAGGAATGGCTCTTCCTGCGATGCAAAGGAAAAATCTGTCCCGGATATGCCGCCAAGACTGTCACAACTTGGCCACGAGCTTCAGACTATCTCCGAAGGTGTTGAACCCGTTTTTTTAAAGCTGGGAGGAGAGTTGCAGGAAATCTATTCGGGGGCCTCGGAGTTGACCGACCAGACCCTGGAAGCGGTTGAGTTCATTAGCGGAAAAACTGACAGAGCCATACTTTCAAGAGTGGGCAAGCTTGCTCACGGTGCCCTTGAAAAACTGCGAAGCTGCCAGGAACAGGTCATTTCAAAGTTGAGATTTATCGATGAGGTAGCCCAAGAGTTGGACGGTCTCAATGATATGTGTGATGTAATCGAAAAAATAGCAAAATATTTGAGGGTTGTCGGTCTGAATATCGGCATTGAGAGTTCCAGGTCGCCGGAAACATTAGATATGTTTGGTGTTGCGGTGGACGAAATCAAAAACTTTGTGGAAAAAGTCGTTGGAGTCGCCGAGGAAATCCGTATGGATTCAAAGGCTGCGCAAGTTATGCAGATTTCTTCACACAATCAAATATCAGAAGGTCTTAATCATTTGTCTGATCTGGCACACGATGCAGAGGCATTTGTTAATGAGGCACTCGAGAAAATCGAAGAACTGGTGGAAAGATCGACGATTGCCCTTGAAGAGGCAACCCTCCATTCACGGGAGATCTCCCGGCAGGTCGGTGAGGTCGTTGTGGGGATTCAATTCCAGGACAATATGAAACAACGCATCGAACATATCGTCGATGGCCTTTATGACGCCGCCGGCCTTTGCAATGAAGAAAAGAAAGAGGGTGCATCCAAAGAAAATCAAAAAGAGACATTAGGGTTCGCACATTCAATCATCCTCCTCCAGACGGCGCAGCTTGAGCAGGTGATAGCAGGGGTGGATCAGGTTCACCTGAATGCCGTTGAAGCCTTTACCAATATCAGCGACGAGGTTGGCAAGCTGGGGCACGGGTTGGCACTGTTCGGAATTGAACTGGAGGAGAGCCCCCGAGAATATGAAGGGAAAAAGAACGACCCCTTTGGGTCTCTCATACAAGGCCTTGACCAGCTTTACCGGCTCGTTGATCAAGGGCAAGACCTGATGCAGCGTATTAAAATGGCCATAACATCCGCAACTCAAACAGCGGCTAAACTCACAGAGCGAACGAAATATGTGCGCAGGATCAGTCTTGAGACACAACTCATGGCGATTAACGCTGTGATCAAGGCAGCTCATCTGGGCGATAGGGGAAGGACGCTGGATGTCCTTGCACAGGAGGTGAGTGCTCTTTCAGATAGGACCAACGAGTTCGTAGACGGCGTGGAAAAGATTATCAAATCACTCACATCGCTGGCACGGGAACTCACGGCTTCAGCCGACGAAAATGGAATGGTCGCATTTGCAGAGAAGAAGGATGCAACCTCCGAGAATGATGGAAGTCACGAAATATCAATTGCCTTCGGTGATTTTCAAAAGGATTCCTCTGAAACGCTCAAGCGGGCAGCGGCCCTTGAAGACATGATTTCGCAAACAAGTTCAGGCCTCGATTTCCTGCGAAACCTGGGGCACGAATTCGACGCCAAGCTCAAACAACTCAACGCAATAGGGGACCTCTTGGCGCCATGGGCAGGGATGGTTGTGTCCGATTCGGTCGTGGGAACGGAAAGGCTCGGCCAAAGATACACCATGCAGCACGAGCGTGATATCCACGAACGGATCACCGAAGGCAAAGGACAAGCGAGTGCTGTGGTTTTTGCCCCTCTCGTTATGGTTGCTGAAGATGGGAGGGGGGAAGAGAAAGAAGATCAAGAAAGCAATGTAGAACTCTTTTCGGACGAAACGGATGATGCTGAAGGGAACCCGGGAGATAATGTGGAGCTCTTCGGTATAGAGGATACTGATGGTGTCGGTGACATGGGAGATAATGTGGAGCTCTTTTGAATTAATGGGGTTGTCGAGTGGTCGGGTAGTCAAGTAGTTGAAAGTTCTTAAGAATCAACAATTCGACTATTTCACTGCTCTAGTTTCAAAGAAGGAGGTAGCCATGGCTTTCACAACGGAAGAAAAGGATGGACGCACGATTTTGAAAGTAGAAGGGGCCTTGTCGATTTATGAGGCCTCCGCCCTTCGGGAGGCGCTTTTGGCCTGTCTTGAGAACGATGCAGGTCTCGAACTTGACCTCGGAAGTGTGACTGAATGCGACACGGCGGGGCTTCAGCTTTTATATGCGGCCCGTAAAACGGCCCGGGAAGGGGAAAAGCGATTCTCTATTGCCGATGCATCGCAAACGGTCTTCGAAACCATACGAAGCGCAGGCCTGAACCCGAATCAGATTCTGGATGAAGAGATCAGCGAGCAGCGGGATAGTCAAGGGGTCGAGTAGTGAATTCTAAACTGGATAGAGAAAAAAAAGCATGATTGAAACCGGCACGGAAATAGAAGTTGGAATTTCAATGAATGGATCGTTTCTTCACCATCTCCAAGTGTCAAGCATCGAGTAGCAAAACTCCGGAGGTTAGATATGGCTAATGTAATCATGACTGCAGATGATTCGGCAAGCGTAAGACAGATGGTAAGCTTCACATTGAAGGGGGCGGGTTATGACATAGTTGAGGCTGTCGATGGTCAGGATGCCCTAAATAAACTCAATGGCGCCGGCGTACACATGCTGCTTACAGACCTCAATATGCCGAACATGGACGGAATCGAGCTCATAAAACAGGCGAGAGCAAAGGCCCAGTACAAGTTTATACCGATCATTATGCTGACAACGGAATCCCAGGCCTCTAAGAAGCAGGAGGGAAAGGCCGCCGGTGCAACGGGATGGATTGTCAAGCCCTTTAAACCTGAACAGCTCGTTGCGGTGGTCAAGAAGGTTCTGGGGTAAGGAGAAGGTTTATGGACCAACACAGAGAAACATACAGGGAGGAAGCCTACGAGTTGCTCGCGGAGCTTGAGACGTCCCTGTTGGAACTGGAAGAGACGCCGGAAGACGCGGAGTTGATCGGGCGTGTCTTCCGGGCCATGCATACGATCAAGGGATCAGGCGCCATGTTCGGCTTTGATGACATTGCCGCCTTTACCCACGAGGTCGAGACGACCTTTGATCAGGTTCGGGAGGGAAAGATACCCGTCACCAAGGAGCTGATTGATCTGACCCTTGAGGCACGAGACCAGATTCGAAAAATGGTGGATGGTGGAACAGGCGATGCGGGTGAGGTAGCGCGCATAACGGAATCCTTCAGGTCCATCCTAGGAGCTGGAGACCTTCCAACGGAAGACCCTTCATCGGAGCACGCAATCGCCGAAAAAGACGTCCATAAAGCAGAAGAACCACCCGGTAATCAGCTTCGGAAAGTATTGTATCGCATTCAATTTCGCCCTGCCCCCGGGATATTCGCTACGGGTACGAATCCGGTCCGGCTGCTGGATGAACTGAGGGACCTCGGGGAGTGCACTGTTGTGGCGAGGACGGATAGCATCCCCGGGTTGGAGCAGATGGATCCGGAATCCTGTTATCTCTCATGGGACGTGATTCTGGAAACTGATGCAGGAGAAAACAGCATTAGAGATGTGTTCATCTTTGTGGAAGACGATTGTGACCTGAAGATTGACACCATTGAAGATGAGGACGGTTTGGATGGACCTTCTCACAAACGCATTGGGGATATCTTGCTCGAACGGTGCGAACTGACCTCCGGGGACCTTCAAAACGCCCTGGCAGTTCAAAGGCCGGTTGGCGAGCTGTTGGTAGAGAGAGGCGCCATCAAGAAAGGTGCTGTTGAATCCGCCCTTGCCGAGCAGCAGCAGATCAAGAAGGTGCGTGAAAGAAAACAGGAAACGGCGGCCGCCTCCAGTATTCGTGTAGCGGCGGAGAAACTGGACATCTTGGTCGACCTGGTGGGTGAACTGGTAACGGTTCAGGCCGGTCTTACCCAGAAGGCCTCCTTTCAAGAGGATTCCGAACTGCTCTCCATCGCCGAACAGGTGGAGAGTCTTACCGGTGAACTCCGTGACAACACCATGGGCATCCGGATGCTTCCCATCGGCACTACCTTCAGCAAATTCAAACGTCTTGTCCGGGACCTTTCAAATGAACTGGGCAAGGAGATCATCATGACCACTGAAGGAGGAGAAACGGAACTGGATAAGACGGTTATCGAGCATCTCAATGATCCCCTGATTCATATCATCCGAAACAGCATAGACCACGGGATCGAACCGCCGGATGTCCGGGAATCCTCGGGAAAATCGAGGAAAGGCACCGTTTCCCTCTCAGCCCTCCATTCAGGCGCCCATGTATTGATCAAAATATCGGACGACGGCGCAGGACTCGATCCTGATGTAATACGCGCAAAGTCCGTGGAAAAGGGTCTGATCGGGCCGAACGAGGAACTCTCCGAGACTGAACTCTTTGCCCAGATATTCGCTCCCGGGTTCACAACGGCGAAACGGGTGACCGACGTATCCGGCCGTGGCGTGGGCATGGATGTGGTGAAAAGAGGGATTGATGCGCTTCGAGGGGCAATCAAGGTCGAGAGCAAGAAGGGGATCGGCACAACCGTTACCCTGAAACTCCCTCTCACCTTGGCCATCATCGATGGGCTCCTGGTGGAAATGGGACAGGATCATTATGTCATACCCCTTGCCGTTGTGGAAGAGTGCATTGAGTTGAACCGTGAGGATGTTGCCAAATCCAATGGCCGCCATATCGCGAATGTCCGCGGGGAAATGGTTCCGTACATCTTATTGAGAGAACTGTTTCGGATGGAAGGAGAACCTCCTGAAATAGAACAGATCGCGATAGCCGAGGTTGAGGGCGAACGGGTCGGCTTTGTTGTGGACCGCGTGATAGGGGAACATCAGACAGTGATAAAGACCCTGGGAAGAGTCTACCGGGATGCAAACGAGTTTTCAGGCGCAACCATCCTGGCAGACGGTACAGTGGCCTTAATCCTGGATGTTCACAGGGTGGTGCAGACAGCGGAGAGGGAGGAGTAATGGCATTTACCTATTTTTTCAGAGACCTGCAAACCCTTGAGATGGTCAGAGACCATGTAATTCCCACCCTTCGCAGTCGGAGATTTATCAAAATCTGGGATGCAGGTTGTGCAATGGGGCCTGAGCCTTATACGCTGGCCATTATTCTGAGGGAAAACATGGGCTCCACTTTCGGGAACGTCAGGATATACGCGACCGATATCGATGAGAGCGGACATTTCGGCGAAATTGTCAAGAATGGGATATATCCCGAGGAACAGGTAAAGAGAATCCCTAAGGCGATATTTGAGAAGTATTTCCGGGAGAATGGAAAACCAGACCATTTTATCGTAGCAGATGAACTCAGGAGGTGTGTTGAATACCAGCATCACGATTTGCTGAGCCTGAAATCGATTAGAAACGACCTGGGGCTCATTATGTGCAAAAACGTCCTTTTGCATTTCAATGAGGAAGAACGCATCGAGGTCATAAAGATGTTTCATGATGCTCTGGCAAAGGGCGGGTTTTTCGTAACCGAACAGACCCAGAAGATGCCGCGGCAGGTCTCCGGATTGTTCGAGCCGGTGGTGTCCCATGTCAAACTTTTTCGCAAGGTGGGGTAGTTGATGCTGGAAACTGGAAACTCGGGAGAAAGGGCCATATTGAAACCGGGAATCAAACCGGAGTTGGAATTTCAATGCATTGTGTCTTTTTACCACCTCCAAGTTTCGAGTATCGAGTTTCAAACATCGAGTGATCGAGCTGCTTACGGGAAAACGGGCACAACGAACGGGCAAATCAAACAACCCGAGGATTCCAGATGACAAAATTGAGGACCATATTCCCTAATGACTGGAAGCATATCATGAATGCCTACAAGACTTTTGTTGCATCTTCAGGCGCCGGATCGGCCTCTGAAAAACTTCTCTCCAATTTTGTTGAAATCGGTGTGAGGTTCGGGGAGAGATTGGCAGGATTGGAACCGCAAGGATTTGTCGAGATAGGCTGCGGGCTCGCTATCCCTTCGCTGACTCTTGCAAGACTGGGAATCGAAGGAGGCAAGGCCGTTGATGTAGACCCGAAGGCCCTCTCCATTGCCAAAGACTTGGCCCAACGCCTGGAATGCGATCTTGACGTGGTGTGTCGCGACGTTTTTGAAAACCGGCCAAAATTAGAGAAAAGACAATTACTTGTGGCGGAAAAACCGGCAAGCTACAAGAAAAATATTCTGGAAGTCGAATACAACCTGCAGAACTGGTGCAAGATCGAAGGCCACAACTTCGCGATAATTCCCTCCTTCTTAAAGGCCGACACGCCGGACTCCTATGCAAAGAGATGCGGCAACTATGAAAAACGACTGCGCCAGGTGGGTTTCAAGGTGGAAAATCGGCAGGTTATTGCGCAACTGCCCTACAGGTGGTTGATAGCCACCAAACGGGGACGGGGGGGTTGATCGTGGTGGTATTGAATCTCAGTAGCGGCAGCCGGATGTATACGTCCAATGCGTACCTTCTCCTTGGCGACCACAACGCACTGGACGATGTGAACACGCTCGTGGATGTCGGGAGAGATCCTTTGATCATCGAAAAAATCTACGAGGCACCAACCGGTGTTGGCAAGCACAGGGTTGAACAGGTGGTGTTAACCCACAGCCATTATGACCACGCAGAGACCCTCCCCCTTATACGTGAGGCCTTTCACCCGATCGTCTATGCGTGTTCACCGTCCTTGGAAGGCGTGGACCACATCCTCAAAGGCGGAGAAACCTTGAAACTCGGCGACAGGATGTTCGAAGTGATCTACACCCCGGGTCACAGCCATGACTCCATCTGCCTTTATTGTGAACAGGAGCAAACGCTTTTTGCAGGGGACACGACGCTCATCGTCCAGTCTTTGGGCGGCACCTATGAGGAGGGGTACATCCACGCACTGGAGAAACTTTGCCGGAGGGATATTTCGACCATCTATTTCGGCCACGGAGAGCCCTCATTAAAGGATTGCAACAAAACACTGCGAAACACGCTAAGGAATGTGAAGGAAAGTTGCCGGCTCGCCGACTCGTTGAGTGGTCGAGCAGTTGAGTAGTTTGGTGGAGCGAAGGTATCAGAATGAAGGTCGTTTTTCATGAAAATTTCAAAAGGACTGATTATGCCTCGGACGGCGCTTCAGCACCGGGACGGATGGAGAGTATTATGACCGCTCTGGTTCATCAGGGACATTTCCCGGTCGTTTCACCTGAACCGGCCCCATATGCTGATCTGCTGCCGGCACATTCCCTGGGGCATATTGATGGGATAGCACAGGATCCCAAATTGTTTGAAATGGCCTCGCTATCGGCAGGCGGTGCACTCCTCGCCGCGAATATTGCCATGAAAGGTGAACCCGCATTCGCATGTATCCGTCCTCCCGGCCATCACGCATCTAAGAATTCCGCCTGGGGGTATTGCGCATTTTGCAATATGGGTATTGCGCTCCTGAAATTGAAAAAAGAGGGGCATATCAAAAACGCCTTTATATTGGATTTTGATGCGCACACGGGAGATGGAAATATCGACGTACTCTCCGGGTGGGACGGGGCTACAGTCCTGAATCCCATGGCCGATAACAATAAGGGCTACCTTAAACTTATCGAGGATTGCATCTCTCATATCGGATATGTGGATATTGTCGGGGTCTCGGCGGGGTTTGACGCCTACAAGAAGGATATGGGGAAAAAATTGACCACTTTTGATTTCTACCTCATCGGCAGGCTTTTGAAAAACATGACCAAACGATTCGGTCACGAACATCGGTTTGCCTTGTTGGAAGGTGGGTATTATCTGCCGGATCTCGGGAAAAATGTCCTCGCGTTCTGCCAGGGATTCGAGGAGTGAGAGAGGGGTCATCGATTGGGGAAGTGGTCAACTACTTGACAACTCGACCAGTTGACCAATGAGGAAAGGGATGGATAAGGAACTGACTTTCAAGCTGATACCACGTGAGCAGCAGCTTTCCGACTATGACTGGATGAATATAGATCTCGGCGCTACACGCGTTGGCAAGGTCAGGGGATGTGTTGAGGACAAATCCGTTACGATCTGTTCTATCAATATTTTTCCTGAGTTTGAAAGACATGGTTATGCCAAAGCAACGATCGAGATGTTCAAAGAACATTTCGATACCATTATCGCGGACAGGGTTCGATACACCGCGGTCGGCTTTTGGGACAAGATGGGGTTTTCCGACACGGGAGATGGAAACTGGGTGTTTGGGGGGATGGTCGAATCCGCGAGTAGCCAAGTTGTCGAGTAGTTTCGGAGAAACCGGCACAACGGGCCAACGAGCAAAACCAAATCGAAAAGGAGATCCGTATGATCATTGCAATTATCAACAACAAGGGAGGAACAGGAAAGACAACGACGTGTGTTAATCTTTCCGCTTATCTTGCCGCTTCAGGCTATCGAGTTCTTTTGGTGGACTTGGATTCTCAAGCATCGGCATCTCTCTCACTCGGGATTTCCAGAAGCGCACTGGCGCCTTCTGTCGCACATCTCCTTTTTGGTTCGGTCGGCGTCGAAGACGCCATAAGGCCGTCCGTTGTTCCCGGCCTGGACCTGTTGACAGGGCAGATGGAACTGGCCAATACCGACCTGATGCTGGCGGATGTTCCCGGACGTGAAAAAAGACTCTCAAAATGCCTGAAGGGTGTGAGGGGGCAATATGACTTTATCTTTTGCGACTGCCCGCCTTCATTGTCAATGCTGCCTGTAAACGCGTTGGTTGCTGCCGATCGATACATGGTGCCGGTAACGCCTGAATATCTCGCTTTAGAGGGGTTGATCGGTGTGATGAGCGGAATCGATAGGATGAAAAAGGGTATAGGCGTGCAGACCGGATTGCTCGGGATTGTCCTTACACTTGTAAATCCCTCCTTGAGGATATCGAGGGAGATTACCGGTCTTATTCGAGAGCACTATGGGAACCACGTGTTCGGGACGGAGATCAGGAGGGACGTGCGATTGGCAGAAGCACCCGCATTCGGGAAGAGTGTCTTTGAATTTGCCCCAAAGTCAAGGGGGGCAGCAGCCTATGGTTTGCTGGCGGGAGAAGTGTTGGAGCGATGTGGAGCGAGGGGGGGGAAATAGAAAAAAAGGGAAATAGTCGAGTGGTCGAGTGGTGAAATGGTCGAGTACCCCAGTTGTTGACTCGCCGACGGGCAACCGAGGGAACGGCTAAAAGGGCAATGAATTACAAAGACTAAGGGAAAAGGAGGTTAAGAAGATGGAGAGCAAGATAGGTAAAAGCATTTTTGAAAGCTCTGTTCCGGATGAAACAGAGGAACCGGAAAAAAAGGAGGAAAACAAGATGAAGACCGATGAACAAGAAACAGGAACATCAATAGCCGCAACCGGCCAGATTGCCGAACTAAGAGACGCCTTGACAGAGTGTGAAAAAAAGGTCGTTTTACTGGACATTGTTCCAACTCCGGTAATGGCAATTGACCGTGAATTCAACGTCACTTACCTGAACGCAGCCGGGGCCGCGGCTGTTGGCAAAACACCGGAGGCCTGCTTAAATCAGAAATGCTTCAGTCTGTTCAACACCGATCACTGTAATACACCCGATTGTCAGGTGGCAAAGGCCATGCAGAGCAACATGGTATGCACCAGCGACACTGTAGCCAAATTACCTTCCGGCAATCTGCCGATACGTTACTCCGGAGCGCCCTTGAAAGACGAGGACGGCAACATTATAGGAGGTCTTGAATATGTGCTGGATATCAGCAAGGAGATGGAGGTCACCGAAGGGGTTCTGGAACTGGCAGAGGCCGCCCTGGAAGGCAAGCTCGATACCCGGGCCGATGCGGAAAAATTTGAGGGCAATTACCGCCGGATCGTTCAGGGTGTAAACGATACCCTTGATGCGGTTATCAGCCCGCTGAACGTGGCGGCCGAGTACGTGGACCGCATCTCCAAGGGCGACATCCCGGAGAGCATCACGGACGACTACAAGGGGGACTTCAACGAGATCAAGAACAACCTCAACCAGTGCATCGACGTGATGACCGGACTCCTCAAGGAAACGGACGCTCTGGTCACTGCCACAGTCGATGGCAAGCTCGATACGCGCGGTGACGCGGAGAAGTTCCCGGGCGGCTGGGGCGAGTTGGTCGGAGGCGTGAACAACCTGGTAGATGCTTTCGTAGGGCCCATCAACGTGACGGCCGAGTACGTGGACCGCATCTCCAAGGGGGACATCCCGGAGAGCATCACGGACGACTACAAGGGGGACTTCAACGAGATCAAGAACAACCTCAACCAGTGCATTGATGTGATGACCGGACTCTTGAAAGAAACGGACGCTCTGGTCACTGCCACAGTCGATGGCAAGCTCGATACGCGCGGTGACGCGGAGAAGTTCCCGGGCGGCTGGGGCGAATTGGTCGGAGGTGTGAACAACCTGGTAGATGCCTTCGTAGGGCCCATCAACGTGACGGCCGAGTACGTGGACCGCATCTCCAAGGGCGACATCCCGGAGAGCATCACGGACGACTACAAGGGGGACTTCAACGAGATCAAGAACAACCTCAACCAGTGCATCGACGTGATGACCGGACTCCTCAAGGAAACGGACGCTCTGGTCACTGCCACAGTCGATGGCAAGCTGGACACCCGCGGTGACGCGGAGAAGTTCCCGGGCGGCTGGGGCAAGTTGGTCGGAGGCGTGAACAACCTGGTAGATGCTTTCGTAGGGCCCATCAACGTGACGGCCGAGTACGTGGACCGCATCTCCAAGGGGGACATCCCGGAAAGCATCACGGACGACTACAAGGGGGACTTCAACGAGATCAAGAACAACCTCAACCAGTGCATCGACGTGATGACCGGACTCCTCAAGGAAACGGACGCTCTGGTCAATGCTACCGTCGATGGCAAGCTCGATACCCGCGGTGACGCGGAGAAGTTCCCGGGCGGCTGGGGCAAGTTGGTCGGAGGCGTGAACAACCTGGTAGATGCTTTCGTAGGGCCCATCAACGTGACGGCCGAGTACGTGGACCGCATCTCCAAGGGGGACATCCCGGAAAGCATCACGGACGACTACAAGGGGGACTTCAACGAGATCAAGAACAACCTGAATATGATGATTGAAAATCTCACCCATTTTGCAGTGAACGTGCAGACTGCCTCGGACCAGGTCGCCACGGGCAGCCAGGAGATCAGTACCTCGGCACAGGAGATGTCCCAGGGGGCAACGGAGCAATCTTCCAGTGTTGAAGAGGTCTCTAGTTCCATGGAAGAAATGAACAGCACGATCCAGCAGAATGCGGACAACGCCAAACAGACTGCATCTATTTCGGAAAAGGCCGCGAAAGACGCCGAGGAAGGCGGCAAGTCCGTTAATGAAACGGTTCATGCCATGAAGAGCATTGCGGAAAAAATCGGCATCATTGAAGACATTGCCAGGCAAACCAACATGTTGTCATTAAATGCCGCAATCGAAGCGGCCAGGGCCGGTGAACACGGCAAGGGTTTTGCCGTAGTGGCGGCTGAAGTCCGTAAGCTGGCAGAGAGAAGCCAGACGGCAGCCAAAGAGATCAGCAGCCTTTCCAGTTCCAGTGTTGAGGTGGCCGAAAAGGCAGGAAAACTGATCGAAGAAATCGTTCCGGGGGTGCAGAAGACGGCAGAACTGGTTCAGGAGATCAATGCGGCGAGCGCGGAGCAGGCTGATGGCATCGGTCAGATTACAAAGGCAATTGAGCAATTGGACCAGGTGATCCAGCAGAGTGCATCCGCCACTGAAGAGATGGCATCCACCAGCGAGGAACTTTCCGGGCAGGCACAACAGCTCCAGGATGCGGCGGCCTTTTTCAAGGTGGATACGAGCCATGCCGGGGCACTATCTCAGGCCAGGGCAAGAGATTCCCGGCCTGCGACCGGTGGAGGCCTTAAGAAAAGGTTGGCTGCTCCTCAAACCCTCAGGCGTTCGGCAGCCAGGACACCGGCCGGCGCTGGTTCTGATGCAAAAGGACCCGCGGCAACCGGAGGTCTTGACATTGATATGACCGATGCGGATGATGGGGAGTTTGAACGGTACTGATCAGGGTTTGGTCGAGTGGTCGAATATGCGAGTGGTCAAGTGGTTGAACGAACGACTCGACAACTTGACGAATTCACCACTTGACGAGCTCTGAAAATAGAAAAGGAGGTTCTATCATGGTTGCAGACGTTATAACCGAAGCTGCGCAGTATTTCACTTTTACCTTAGGCGAGGAGGAGTTTGCCCTGGAAATAGGCAGGGTAAGGGAGGTGCTGGATTATACCACCATCACCAAGGTCCCCCGAATGCCCCGGTTTCTGAGAGGCGTGATCAATCTGCGGGGCAATGTTGTTCCCGTGGTGGATCTGAGGCTGAAACTTGGCATGAGCGCCATTGAGAAAACAGTGGATACATGCATTGTGATCGTTGATATCCTTATAGAAGGGGAATTAACCCAGATGGGCGCATTGACCGATTCCGTAAAAGAGGTCATCGATCTCGATCCGGGGGAAATTGCGGCACCACCCAGAATGGGGACACAGCTTGATAATAGATTTATTAAGGGCATGGGAAAACAGGATGAGAGATTCCTGATCATTTTAGACATCGACAAGGTCTTTTCAGCCGGCGAGCTGGATATGGTGGCGGTTGCAGGCGACAGCGACGACGGCGTTACCGAGGGAACGTCAGTTGAACATGTGCCGGAACCGCCCGTTTCCGACACGGGAAATCAAGCTGCTGTAGAGATGTAGGATCGCCTTCAAGCCGGGAGGGAAGTAGTCGAGTAGCCGTGTGGTCGAGTGGTCGAGCAGTCAAGTCACCAATCGCCCACCCGGCTCAACGGACACAACGGGTAAACGGTAAATGACCAATAACAGTGCCGCAACATTGACTTATAAGCAGTTCAAGATGTCGGATGCCATGTTCCGGCAATTCCGGGATTTTATCTACGACAAATGTGGGGTCAATCTCGTACCGGCAAAGAAGACCATGTTGATTGCCAGGCTTTCAAAACGCCTGCGCACACTCGGGATGCCCTCCTTCCAAGAATATTTTGACTTTGTCGGGAGTTCAAATGGCCGGTCGGATGAGCTGGTCAGCATGATAGACGCGGTGACAACGAACAAAACGGACTTTTTCCGGGAACCGCACCATTTTGACTTCTTGACGGCCGCGGCGCTGCCCGAGCTTGTCCGCTCAGGTCGTGGATTATCATCCGGACGCATTAATATCTGGAGCGCCGGATGCTCGAGCGGTGAGGAGCCTTACACCCTCGCCATGGTCCTTTCCGAATTCTGCCAGGCCCGGGGGAACGGAGCGTTCTCAATACTTGCCACGGACATATCAACACGGGTCCTGGCCGTTGCTCAGAGAGGGATCTATCATGAAAAAATGGTAGAGCCTGTTCCACAACAACTGAAACGCAAGTATCTGATGAGGGGCAAAGGCACCCGGGAGGGCTCTTGCAGAGTCGTACCGGAACTGAGAAAATGCATACGGTTTCGACGTCTCAATCTCATAGAAGGACACAATTTTGGCCTCAGCATGGGGATGGACATCATTTTCTGCAGAAATGTGATCATTTATTTTGATCGCAAGACCCAGATAAAACTGTTTGAGAAGTTCTATAATCAGCTCAAACCCGGCGGCTACCTGTTCATCGGGCATTCTGAGACATTGCACGGGATTAATGATCAGTTTGTACCCGTAGGGAGCGCGGTGTATCAGAAAATAGTCGAGTAGGGGAGTACTCAAATAAACGATTCGACAATTTAAAACTTGGCTAACGGATGAAGGGGGAGGTTGAAGTGGGCAAAAAAATCAGGGTTCTCATCGTGGACGACTCGGCCCTTGTGCGGCAGAGCCTTGAGGAAATTCTGACTTCCGATCCTGCCATTGAGATTATGGGGTCGGCGGCGGATCCCTTTGTGGCCGCGAAAAAAATGAGGGACGAGGTGCCCGATGTCATTACCCTGGATGTGGAGATGCCACGTATGGATGGGGTCACTTTTCTCCAGAAGATCATGAGCCAGCATCCCGTTCCGGTTGTTATGTGCTCCAGCCTTGTGGAAAAGGGTTGTGAAACCGCCCTCAAGGCACTTGAATATGGGGCCGTAGACATCGTCGAAAAGCCCAAAATGGGGGTCAAGAAATTCCTCGAAGAATCCCGCATAACGCTCTGCGACGCGGTAAAAGCCGCGGCCCAGGTGCGTGTCAAACCGATCTCGATGAAGAGAATCAATGTGGCGGAAAAGCTTACGGCAGACGCTGTCATGGCGCCGCCCGGCAGAAAGGCCATGGCTCGAACCACCGAAAAAATAGCGGTGGTTGGCGCATCGACCGGAGGAACCGAGGCCCTCCGTATTTTTTTAGAGGCCATCCCTGTAGACAGCCCGGGCATTGTGGTCGTGCAGCATATGCCGGAGAATTTTACCAAGGCCTTCGCCGGGAGGATCAATGACCTGTGCGAGATTGAGGTCAAGGAGGCGGATGATGGAGACCGTGTCCTGAGAGGAAGGGCACTTATAGCACCGGGGAACCGTCACATGATCTTGAAAAGAAGCGGTGCGCAGTACCTCGTTGAGATCAAAAATGGTCCTCTTGTCTGCAGGCACCGGCCGTCCGTTGATGTCCTGTTCCGATCGGCTGCAAGGTACGCAGGGAGAAATGCCGTAGGCGTCATCATGACGGGGATGGGCGACGACGGCGCAAAAGGCATGTTGGAGATGAAACAGGCCGGGGCCTATACCATCGCTCAGGACGAAAAAAGCTGTGTGGTCTTCGGCATGCCGAACGAAGCGATCAAGCTGGGGGGTGTGGATAAAATCTTGCCCCTTGAGGGCATAGCGGGTGCTATGCTCAAAAAGTGTGCAGCATAAATGGCGCCTGGAAACTGAAAATTTGAAAAAAGTGAACCCGCCAAATCCGGGAATAAGGCTCAGCAATCAATTAAAATTGGATACCTTGGGATGGAGATCGAATATTTAGATAATGGGCAGTTAAGAGAAGTCCGAACGGCTTGCTCACATCTGTTCCCGGAGGTGATGGTCCGAAAGAAGGAATTTCTCAGGCACCTGAACCCCGGGCTCCTGAAAAATGCCTACCGAACAAAGGTCAAGGCCTATCACCCTGACCTACATCCTCATCGATCAAAAGAAATCCTGATCCCCCGTTTCCTGAAAGTAAAAGATTCCTATGAGCTATTATATTCCTATCTCGAGAAAGATATGCAGGTTTTTCCCCAAAAGGCCTGCAGCAGGAGAAAGATTATCGCCATAGGAGGCGCAAAGGGCGGAACAGGCAAAAGTCTGTTCGCTGCAAATTTCGGTGTGCTTCTCTCATCCCATGGGTTCAAAACCGTTGTTGTTGATTTGGACCTGGGCGGGGCAAACCTTCATCTCTACCTTGGAGAAAAGGCTATTATTAAATGGAACATTAATGATTTTCTTGAAAAAAAGATCCATTCACTAAATGAGGTCATGATAGAGAGCCGGTATGGCCCCCTCATCATTGGCGGTGACAGTTCGGTGCTGGGGGCCGCAAACCTTCCCTTCTTTCGTAAATTAAAACTGTTGAGGGCCATCGGGAAGATTGATGCTAATTTTGTCATCATCGATCTCGGTGGCGGTATTTCGTTCAATAGTATTGATTTTTTCCTTGCAGCGGATTTTGGAATCGTCATGACAACCCGAGATTCCGCTTCGTACATAGGGGCCTATCATTTCATCAAGGCTGCCCTGTATAGAAAACTAAACAGGATATTCGGCCCGGAATCGAGGTACAGAGACCGAAAAGACGTGGCGCTTGAGCAATTGATTCGGGACGTCATGATGCCATCAAACAGATCAGACATTAAAACCATTAGAGATTTGGTGGCGTACATAAGGACCCGGATGCCCTCGGGCCTTCCCCTCATAGAGAGGGCCATATCGGATTTTTGTCCTTACCTGATTGTGAATAAGGTCCCCCACGGTTTTGACGCAAACCAAATCGTTGAGAAAGTTCAGGGCGTTTCAAAGAGCTGGCTCTCCAAAGGGGTTGAGGCCCTGGGAACTATTTCATTCCACCCGGAGATGGAAAAAAGCGTTATCGATCTGGTACCGGTTATTTCAAGATATCCTGAAGGTGAACTGGCAAAGGAAATGGGCCATATGGCGAAACACCTTGTAAATTCGTAAGGCGCAAAAACAGGATGAAGAAGAAAGTCAACATCCATATCGGCGGATTTTATGCAAGCCGGCCACCTGCGATTATCGATACTGTACTGGGATCCTGCGTTGCGGTATGCCTCTTAGACCCGGTGGAAAGGATCGGCGGGATGAATCACATCTTCCTCCCGGGAAAGGCCGATATGAAACACTTCGACGATGCCGCCCGTTACGGTGTAAATGCCATGGAACTGCTGATTAACAAGATGTTGAATCTGGGCGCAAACAGAAACAGGTTAGTGGCCAAGACGTTTGGCGGCGGACACCTTATTCCCGCCATTTCCAAAGAGAATGGGATAGGGGAACGGAATATCGAGTTCACACTCGAGTTTCTGGAAAGGGAGGGGATCAGGATCATCAGCCGGAGTCTGGGGGGGAACGACTCCAAGAAGGTCTATTTCCACACGGATACGGGTGAAGTTTTTTTAAAACGTGTCCGTCCGATCCATTTTGAAAAGATCGTTAGGGAGGAGAAGAGACACCTCGGTCGGGTCCGAAAAGAGGCCCGGAAGTCGGGAGACGTGGATCTGTTTTAGCCCGCATTTCTCACGGCCTTCCCAGCAACACGGCAGAAACGGCAAAGGATACATGGCGCACGAAGGAAAATAACCACAGACCAACGATCAGTACAAGGATCGTATCCCCGGTTAGGAAGGCGAGAAAACCCATGAGATTTCGCACAAAATTTCGGAGAGCTTCAATCTGATGGCCGAAAGAACAAAGGACATGTATGAGTCTCCGGAACAACAGGTGACCCAGCGGGCAAGGGGGGAAATCGTTGCCCGTGACGGAAAGGGAACCCCCACGCGCTTTATCGGAACCCACGGGGACACCACCGATCGAAAACGGGTGGAAGAGAACCTGCGGGATGCTCTTGCGGAAACAGAACGGGTAAATCGCATCATGCAGGGCCGTGAGACACGGATTCGCGAGCTAAAGGACGAGGTTGAGGCGGTCAGGCGCAGTATGAATGAAAAAGTCCTGGAGCTTGATGACTTGGTCAGGGAACTGGAAGAAAAAAATCTCGTTCTTGATATGACCTTGGCCCAGGCGGAGAGTTCCAACAAAGCCAAAAGCGATTTTCTGGCCAACATGAGCCACGAAATTCGCACGCCCATGAATGGCGTGATCGGTATAACCGGGCTCTTACTGGATACGGAACTCAATAGCGAGCAACGCCGCTATGCCGAGATTATTCGTGACAGCGCCGACTCGTCGCTGGGATTGATCAACGACATCCTGGACTTTTCCAAGATAGAGGCAGGCAAGCTGGAGATGGAGACGCTGGATTTCGACCTTCGCGCCCTGCTGGACGACGTCGCCGAGATGATGGCACTAAAGGCGACCGAAAAAGGGCTGGAGTTCCTTTGCGCCGCCGCGCCCGAAGTGCCGGCCCTGCTTCGGGGCGATCCCGGCCGTCTGCGCCAGGTACTCATCAACCTCACGGGCAACGCCGTCAAATTCACCCACAAGGGCGAGATCGCGGTGCGCGCCAGCCTGGAATCGGAGACGAATGAGGGGGCAACGGTGCGCTTCTCGGTACGTGACACCGGTATCGGTATTCCGGACGATAAACAGGACGATCTGTTTCAGCGGTTCACCCAAGCGGACTCCTCAACCACACGTCATTACGGCGGCACCGGCCTGGGCCTGGCCATCTCGGAGCAGCTGGCCCATTCCATGGGCGGCGAGATCGGTGTAAACTCCGAAGAAGGCCAAGGGACCGAGTTCTGGTTCACGGCCCGGTTCCTCAAACAATCGGAAAAAGAGCGCCATCCAAACCCCCGGGCCGATATCACCGGGGTGCGTATCCTGGTTGTAGACGACAACGAGACCAATCGTGAGATCCTGATGGACCAATGCAAGGCATGGGGTGCGCTGCCGGAAGAAGCATCGCACGGCGAATCAGCTTTACGCCGCCTCCGTGAGGCAGCCGAAACGGGCGATCCCTACCGAATAGCCGTCGTCGATAGGCAGATGCCGGGCATGGACGGGGAAGAGCTGGGCCAAGCCATTCTTGCTGACACCACGCTTGAGGACACGCACCTAATAATGATGACCTCCCTGGGGCGGAAGGGGGATGCCGGGCGCCTCAAGGAGATTGGCTTTGCCGCGTATCTTACTAAACCCGTGCGCCAGTCCGACCTGTTCGAAACCCTTGCCATCGTTTTGACAGGTGAAGCGCACAAGGTCGGCCGGCCCATGGTGACACGCCACTCGATCCGCGAGATGCGGCGTGGAAATGTGCGTATCTTGTTGGCCGAAGACAACATCGTCAACCAAGTTGTGGCCCTGGGTATTCTCAAGAATCTGGGGCTGTCCGCCGATGTCGTAACCAACGGAATTGATGCCGTCAAGGCCCTGGAATCCATCGCTTACGACTTGGTGCTCATGGACGTGCAGATGCCGGGGTTGGATGGGATCACAGCCACGCGGAAAATCCGAAATCCGAAATCCGAAATCACGATGTTCCCATCATCGCCTTGACCGCCCACGCCATGGAGGGCGACCGCGAGAAATGCCTGGAGGCAGGCATGAATGATTACCTCTCTAAGCCGGTCAACCCACGGGCTCTGGCCGAGATGCTTGATAAGTGGTTGGGAGATGAAAAGAACATCGGCGCTTCTACGAAGGTTGAAATCCGAAATCCGAAATCCGAAATTCAAAATCGAACGCTCTTCGACAAGGCGGCTATGTTGAAGCGCCTGATGGATGATAAAGACTTGGCACAAACCGTGATCGCGGGATTTCTCGAAGACATCCCCAGACAGATCGAGACGTTGAGGGGCTATCTGGACGCCGGCAAACTAACAGGTGTCGAACGCCGGGCCCACAACATCAAGGGCGCCTCGGCCAATGTGGGCGGAGAGGCTTTGCGCAGGGTGGCATTCGAGATAGAAAAAGCGGGTAAGGCCGGGGATTTGGCAACCGCAAAAGCATGTATGCCCGAGCTGGAAGAGCAGTTCGACGGGTTGAAGGAAGCTATAGAAGGTCAATTTCAGGGACTAACGACGAACCACTGAATCCTGAACCTGACAACCTGAGTGGTTACAACTTTTCTCGTATTTCATATATTTGGGAGTTTACGCAAACAAGAAAAGGAGAACACAATGAAGATATTAATTGTGGAAGACGATCTTACCAGCCGCATGGTCCTTCAGGGGCTCTTGAAGCCGTATGGCCAGAGACACGTTGCGGTCAACGGCAAGGAGGCCGTCGAAGCCGCGCGTGCCGCACTTGCGGCAGGGGAACCCTACGACCTGATCTGTCTTGACATCATGATGCCGGTGATGGACGGACAAGAGGCCCTCAAAGAGATTCGCAACCTGGAAAAGGACGCAGGAATAAGGGGTCGTGATGAGGTGAAGATAATTATGATGACAGCCCTCGATGATCCCAAGAATGTGGTCGAGGCATACTATAAGGGTGGTGCGACTAAATATCTCGTAAAACCTATCGATAAACACCTGCTGATAGAAGCTATTCGTCGGCTCGGACTGATTGGTTGATTGGCGAAGTGGACCAGCGTTTCTTCATCGCCTGATCAGAGCAAGCGTAGCGTTTTTGGACCGAAGTTTTCTGCAACGTTAGGAGGGATAAAAAATGGCGCGTATTCTTATTATAGATGATGACGTTCAAATACTCTATGCGCTCAGGCATACATTAGAGCGCGAGGGATACGAGGTGGCAGATGCTCCCCATGGCAAGGAGGGGACAAGGCTTTATCGTGAAAACCCGGCCGATCTCATCATCACCGATATCATTATGCCGGAAAAGGAGGGTATCGAGATAATCATGGAACTCAAACGAGACTTTCCGGATGTGAAAATTATTGCGATCTCCGGAGGTGGCCGAGTCGATGCCGAGAAATATTTACTTATGGCCAAAACTTTGGGGGCAAACCGTACATTGACCAAACCTTTTGCACGAAAAGACCTTTTAGGGGCAATTCGGGAACTTATTGGGTAGTCTATCGAGACTTTCAGTACGATCGATATTTGCTCTTTGAGGACCTCAAAAACGACTTTATTCTCAAAAAGTTGTAAAATTTTTGATGCGTCAAGTTTCAGAGGCTCAGCGTTCCCATCACTCCTATGAGGTACCAAGGTATGATCTTTACCGAACATGATCCAAATCAAGAAGTGGAGGACTGATGGGAATTGCAAGGGATCGTAAAGATCCACCCGCTGAGCGGGTGGCCTTGAGTTTACCCCTAAAAGGGGATAAGAATGCCTCTTGCCCCCAGAGGGGGCGAGGTGCTGACCCCAGTTTTATTTAAAACAAGCGTTGCTGTTTATTTTCATATTGCCGGTCTTTTGCTTCTTGATATTTCATATAGCGGCAGATCTTATCAGCATCCAAACCAACAGTATCAACACAGTAACCGCGTGACCAAAAATGATTACCCCAATACGGTTTCTTCTTCAATTTACGAAACTTATTGAATACACGAATCGCTGTTCTACCTTTGATGATTCCCATATAATCCGACACACATAGTTTAGGCGGAATCATCACAACAATATGAACATGATCTTTTTGAACATTTAACTCACTAATTTCACAATTCTTTTGCTCGCTAAATGCTCGGACACAACTCGACACCTCTTGACCAACTTCACCTTCAAGTATCCTCAATCGATACTTGGGAATCCAAACAATATGGTACTGGCAATGCCAAAGAGTGTGTGATAATTTCTTAAATCGGCTCATAATTCGCTCCTGATATTATGTTGTGGGGACAACACATCACGGAGCTTATTATGAGTTATGTATGTTCAACTGGCAAAGCCGTTGAACTCTGACCACCCCCTGAGGGGGTGGTTTTCTACAACGAAATAAACAGTGTCCAAGATACAAAGGGTATGGGCTTTTTCATTTTGAGGGTATTTGGAGGATTTTCTGATGGCCAAAAAGCTAACCTATGAAGAATTGGAACAAAAAATTATACAGCTAAAAAATAAAGGCGTTAAGCAAGAGCGGGCAGAGAAAGCCTTGCGGGAGACCGATGAGAAATATCGTTCTCTGGTTGAGGCTACCAGTGACTGGATTTGGGAAGTTGATCATGAAGGCGTCTACACGTACACAAATTCTAAAGTCAAGGAGATATTAGGATACGAACCAGAGGAAATAATAGGTAAGATGCCTTTCGATTTCATGCTTCCTGATGAACAAAAACGATTATCCGAATGGTTTAGAGATATACTTGCGTCCCGCAAACCTTTTGAGGGGATAGAGAACACCAACATTCACAAGGATGGCGAGCACATTTTGTTGGAGACGAGCGGAGTGCCGATTTTTGACATAGATGGAAATCTATCGGGTTACAGAGGAATCGATCGCAACATCACTCGGCGAAAGCTGGCAGAGGTGGCGCTCCAAAAAGCTCATATCGAGTTAGAAAGACGTGTTGAGGAAAGGACAGCCGAGTTAAAGAGTGCAAACGAGAAACTGAAGCAGGAAATAGAGGAGCACAA
>Ga0207996_1000437_pt1 | contig 37426 bp, 23 predicted proteins | sample AntAceMetag02UKG_FD_184773 | JGI IMG/M metagenome (GOLD analysis project Ga0207996, IMG submission 184773) | Saline lake microbial communities from Ace Lake, Antarctica - Antarctic Ace Lake Metagenome 02UKG (SPAdes) (version 2) | ecosystem: Environmental > Aquatic > Non-marine Saline and...
TCCCCCTTTTTATAAGCGTCTTCCCATTGGCTGTCTGTTGCTGCGAGCTGATTAAGCAGAGATTGTTCTTTTTCCTTCAAATATTGTGGTATCTTTACAATATGGCTCTTTCTTGCCGATTCAGCAATTGCCTCAAGGAGCGTTCTTGCCTTTGTCATTTCCGAAAAATAAAAAGCTGCGGATGCAGGGTTTTTGCCGTAAGTCCGAAAACTATCGTCCATTTTTTCGCCGTTAACAGCCATTTCTGAAAGAACAGTCACAAGCTCTCTGTGAGGGGTTAAACGGCTGATGTAACCGCCTCCGCCAAAAAAATCTCTCCTTTCACCAACTTCACCTCTTATTTCCTCAACTATTGAAACCGCCTTGAACAATTCCTGCGACGACTCCCTGAGAATGCCTTTGCCCTTCAATGCCTGCCCGTACTGTGTATGATATTCCATACGGCGCTTTCTGCTATCCCTCCATGTCGGCGGGAGTTCTTTCAGCAACGCCAATGCCTCATTATACCTTTTCGTTTCCAGATAGACCTCTGCCAATCCAGCATCTATCAATCTGGTCTTTGCAATTCTCTTTCCTGTTTTTTTCCTTTCAAGAAACACATCCACTGCTTCTCCATATCGTTTCTGACGGAGATAAACAGCTCCGATGTTATTCAGCCTGACAGCGATATTATGCGGATTCTTCAGCTTTCTATCTATCTTCAGCGCCTTGTTCAGACAATCGAGCGCCCTCTCATACTGTCCAAGACGAAAAAATTCCATGCCGATATTATTGAGAGTTATGGCTATCTTTTGCTGTCTGTTAAGCTGCTGCTCCAAGTTTAATGATTTTTTATAATAAGCAAGGGCTTTATCAGATTTGCCGAGGTGCGCATATGCAGTGCCGATATTGCCCAGATTGACGGAAATAATAGCCGAGTTATCTATTTTTGTGCCTATACTCAGTGATTCTTCATAATATGAAATGGCTTTATCGTATTGGTTGATATCATAGTAAAATGCTCCAATGTTTGTGAGGGTTACAGCCATGTCCCGGCTCAGATCGTGTTTCCTCTGTATATTCAAAGCTTTCTGATAATATGAAAGCGCTTTATCATGCTTGCTAAGATCACAATATGCATCTCCGATATGTCTTAATGTTATTGCTATTTCTTTGGGAATGTTCAGTTTCCTGTTCAGTTTGAGTGCTTCATGGTAGTATGAAAGGGATTTGTCGCTTTCTCCAAGGCTTGCATAGACATTGCCAATCATATTCAGGTTTCCAGATATGCCTGCCTGATTGTTAATCTTTCTGTTCCTCTTCAGGGATTCATTAAAAGCAGCGAGGGCCTTTTCATACCTGCCAAGGGATTTTAAAGCCTTGCCCATATTAAACAAAACAATGTCAAGGCTTTCTCTGTCATTCAACTCTCGGAATATGCTTAATGACTCTTCAAAAAGAGTTAAGGACTTTTCGTACTGATTAAAAGTTTGACTGTAGATTGCGGCCACATTAAAAAGATTTGTTGCAATAAGGTCTCGGTTATTTATTTTTCTTGCTGCGGCAAGCGCATCTTTGTAATATCTAAATGCCCGTTTATCGTCATCCAATGCTTCATAAACCGCTCCAATGCCGTTTGAATTAGCTGCAACACACTCAAGATCACCGGCACATTTAGACAGAGATTTTTCATAATAAGAAAGAGCTTCACTATACCTGCCAGCATCATAAGCCTTTTCTCCAAGTTCCCACAATTTTTCCGCATCCTGCCCGCTTCCGGCGAAAGAAATGGTGGAAATGAGCAAAAAAGAAATGAGCAAAAAAATGGAAATCTTAACGCTTTTATTTACAATCATTTTTCGCCCCTTCGCTTTACCTCATAAGATATCAAAATCTCTATTTCACTATTGCCACAGGGAAATTTACATAGCCATCCGGTGTATTTGTGATCGGATGCTGGGCGCCACTGGTTATCTTCGGCACTGTCTCCGAAACATAGGCATCCAGCTCCTTCATGGAAATCTTGCTGTCCTTGATCAAGTCAGCCTTGCCCTTTATCCCTTCAATCAGGGCATAGGTAAACGCACCGTGTTTCCATTTGTCCGATTCCTGTGAAAGTTCTCTGCCCCTGCTTGATGTGAAGATAACCGCGTTTGCATCCTGGAGTTCCTTTACAAACCTGTCGCTGTCAACGCCTCTTGTCTTCTTTCCGCTCACGCCTTCCGAATGGCAGGTGTCTGCAAAAATAAGTTTCTTTGCTGGTATGTCCAGTATGGATTTTATATCGCGCCATGAAATTGCCCGTGACCTCTTTATTGTCCCATCATCTTTTATGACTGCGTCACCGGGCAGGAAATAAAACTCACCCCTGTCATCATTCATTCCATGGCCTGCAATGAACAATATGGCAACATCATTATTGCCGGCTCTGCTCAGATAATTGAGGTTATCGATGACATTCTCATAGGTCGGTTTTATATGGCTGCGGTCATTGATGACAAGGCTGTTTATCTCACGGAATAATTTCCCCTTCTGACCACTGAACGCCTTTACAATCCCTTCTGCGTCTGCGGCCGCATATGAAAGAGAATTGAGCTTTTTGTCCTGATAGCGGTTTATGCCGATAGAGAGTATCCACAGGTTTGGAAGAATAACCTTGCCTTTAGCCCTTGCAACAGATGAATATACGCGGATGGATTTTCTGCCCTCTGAAAAACCGTTGAATGCCGTCACCTCAATCAGGTTTTCTCCGATGTCTAAATGAACAGGAATCTTCAAGTCCAGGGATTTTTTGCCTTCCGGAATAGCGCCTTTTACCTTAATGCCTCTCCCTTCTCCACCTGTTGCAACCCTTCCGTTTACAAAGACCTTCACCTTCTTTATTGTCTGGTTCCTGTCTTCAATATAAAGAGAAATTTCAGCATCTGTTGAATCTATCTTTTTGCCGTCTTCAGGTGATTTGATCACGACAAAGGGCGGTTCGATATTACGGAGGGCAGAAGCGGCGGACGGGGCTTTCTTTTGGACCCCGGTAATCCGGGCAACTGCTTCTTCAATATTGCCCCCCCTCAATGCCGCCTGAACAATCCGGGGCTTATAAAATGTAGCTCGGTACTGGTCTATGCCATAGACATTATTGCCGATGCTGACATTTAAGTGTTTGTCCCCATTGGCAGAGGAGTTATAATAGCCCTCGGGCGTGATGACAATCCATTCACCGTCGGGGAAGGTGATGAACTGGGCGATTTCTTTGCCTGTGGATATGTTCCAGAGACGCATGGTGCCGTCAAAACTGCTTGAAAAAACAGATTTTCCATCAGGCATAAATTTGATGTCAGTAATATACTTAAGATGCCCTTTGAATGTTGATATTTCCGAGAGGCTGTCCGACTCATATATTGTTACTTCTTTACGATCATCACCTGGAATAAAAAACTTTCCAAATGACTCTTTCCACCACCCCATACCAAAACTACCGATTAGGGCAGTTGTTTTAAAATCTTTTATTTTTCTACCTGTTTGAATATCCCATAACTTAAGATCATCTTTTTCTCCATAGAGTACATATTTACTGTCCGGAGAAAAAACTCCACATCCTACACCCTCGAACCTTTTTACTTCCCTATCATTTTCAATATCCCAGACAATTGCTTCTCCTGGTCCCAGGACTTTCGAAGACGAAGAGCTATTCGCAATTGAATAAATCAAATATTTCCCGTCAGGACTAAATGAAAGAGGACAATCAGTTGGGCCTCCCTTTAATTTTACTTTGATATTACCGCTTTCAACTTCTATGATTATGATGTAGCCAACACCCTGGGACAGGGCAACATATCTATTATCTGAAGAAAAAGATATTGACGTAACTACAGTCGGCTCCAGATATTCTGGTGGTTCAAGTCCCTCGATATTATTTAAATCCCATGTTTTAATGTTTTTGCCCGTAGATAAATCCCAGAGTTTAAATACATGATACCCCCCAGTTGCTCCATATTTACCATTTGGTGAAATAGCCACCGTATTTATACAATTTAATGTTTCATCCTGCGAATCACCCTTCATCGTTTTGACTAGTCTGCCTGCGTGAATATCCCATAACCTTAAAACGTCATTGCCACCTGAAAAAGCAAGTTTCCCATCAGCTGAAATATCCAATCCATGGATTGGCACTCCAGCGCGACTAACAAATTTCCGGATAATCTTGCTTGTAGAAACATCATATAGAGTTGCCGACGAGCCAAAGAACTCTGAATAAATGATACGTTTGCCATCCGCAGAAAAGAGGGCAAAATTGGTTTTGTCGTCCGTATATTTCTTCAGAGATTCACCCGTACGCGTATCAAAAAGAAGTGATTCATCTCCCGCAATTAAGCCATACTTTCCGTCAGGAGATATAGCTATATTCCATATTGTTTTATCCATTTTGGTTGTATGAATCTTCCTGCCTGTAACCGTATCCCACAGCTCTATATTATATTTTTTGTTCAAATAAGACTCTTTACATAAAAACAAACAGTATCTGCCGTCCTGTGAAAAAGCAAAAGAACTCGGATCAAATTCAAATTTAGCTTTAAATGAGAGAACCTTACTTAAAGTTTCAATATCATAGACTGTATATATATTCTTAGCAGGACCAAATTCACTGCCAGAGACCACGTAATTATTAGCAGGAGACATATCAATGCCTACAATGTTATCTATACTCTTTATGCTTTTTATATCTTGCCCTGTAAAAGCATCCCACACTTTTAACTTGGATCCTATTGATATAACACGTCTTTCGTTAGCAGAAAATCTGATAAACTTAACACTTGAGGAATGTTTTTTATAACTTCTTATCTCTTTGCCGCTAATAGCGTCCCATATTTTAACAATGCCTTCATAGTCTCCCGAGAGGACATATCTACCCTCCTTTGAAATGCCAACAGATTCAATATCGTTATATCCAGTACTATCTGTGTGCCATGTAAATGTCCTTATCTCACTACCAGAACCTACATCCCATAATTTTACTGTTTTATCGCCACTTCCGGTAACCAAATATCTGCCATCTTCAGAAAACACCATCGTTTTTACTTGTTCTGAATGCCCCATCTGCACGAAAATCTCGGGCTTTTCAATGGCCATCGCGGTATTTGAAATTACGAGGACAGTAAAAACCGCTGCCAGCATCTTCAAAGCAAATTTTATTTTATGCATATTGCGCCTCCGTGCTTTTTCCCTATTTTCAGATGATCCCGCATGCCTTTATTTGTCCATCATTTCACTTTTTAGTTGCTTCATTACGAACCTTCCATCACAGGTATTACAATGAACTTTTCATGGCCTATTTGATCCGCCCTATCGGGAAATTGGCGCCGGTCTGTATGGTCGGAGTTTGCTGGCGTTTGAATACCTGTTCCGACAGAGTTACGACCTTTTCCTCCACATAATCCTGCAATTCGCTTATCTTGATATAACCGTCCTTATTCATGTCCGCGCCGCCCTTCAGTCCCTCGATAATGGCATATGTAAACAACCCGTGTCCTTTATATCCTTCAAGGGCCTGCTGAGTATCGGAAGCGGCTGAAAATACCGCTGAACCGACTGCCCTCTGGAGGAGTTTTATTGCTGTTGATTCGGTAAGTCCCCGTGTCTGCTGTAGGAGAGCTATTGCTATCTCCTTGCCGACTTTTCCGGCATGACAGGTGTCGAGAATTATGAGCTTTTTCTGGGCGGGTATTGTTCCGATAAGCTGGATAAGCTCTTTCTGGCTCATGGCATCCCTGCCGATATGCCGCGATGAAAGGAGCAGCACATTGCTTGTAAGAAGGTAATACTGCTCTGTTTCGTCAACGATATCGATAACGCCGTGCGAGGCATTATAAAACACAAAGATATCGTTGGGCCTTATCTTTTTTCTGATACCATCAAATGCCATTTGAATCGATTCTTTTGTCGTATCATCAAGTGTGGAAAGAAGTTTAATGTGGACATTTTTAAATAAGGGAGGTCTTGCGACTTCTTTGAGTATTTCGGCAAACGCCTTTGCGTCAGCCACCGCATATCTGAGGGAGATATTTTTATTCCTGTATTCGTTTATGCCAGCTACTATGGCATAAATATCCGGCGTCCCTGACACCGCCTTTGAGGTGATGGTTATTATTGCGGGCATTGATTCCATCGAGCCCTCGCTGTTAAAGGCGATAACCCTTATTTCATTCTCACCTTCCAGAAGCGGAACGCCAAAGGACAAGACCTTCTCATTAATTGTACCTTTGCCTTTTATGGCTATGCTCCTGGTATCATTTGCCACCTGGGAGCCGTTTAAATAGACATTTATATCTCCTATGCCTCCGCCGTTATCTACGGCTTTGATTGCAATATCTATGCTGTCTTTATCAACAACAGCGCCTGTTTCTGGTGACAGTATCAGAACAGATGGGGCAGGTTTTTTGGCAAGAATTTCACCGATGCTCTCTCCCTTTGGCGGCTCCTTACCTGCAAGGGCCAACCGCACAAGCTCCGGCCTGTAAAACCGGCTGTAAAAATTATCTATGGAATAAACTTTGTTGCCGATGCGTACATTGATGTGCTTTGCGCCGTTTGGCGATGCATTGAAATAGCCTTCAGGGGTAATGACAATCCACTCGCCGTCTTTGAAGCTTATCAACTGGGCGATCTCTTTGCCGGTGGAGATATCCCAGAGGCGGGTGGTTCCGTCTAAACTCCCTGATACGGCATACCTGCCGTTAGGGGAAATGGCCATAGAGTAAACATCATTTGTATGCCCTGTAAAATTTGATATATCTTGAGAAGTAACAATATCCTTAAGGGTAAGGATTCGTGGGTGATGTGAATCTTTAATTGCTAATTGATATCTCCCGTCAGGAGAAATACACCCACTGTTCTCAAAAGCGTATTTCCCGTCCGGAGCATAAGCCCTGAAGCTTCCCGGTACGCAGAATACAGGAAAACCTGGAGCACGTATCTGTCTGCTGTATAATCTTCCAGTAAATTCATCCCGAACGGTAATTTTTTTCTCTATGTATTCTCCGGTCAAAACGTCCCATATGTATGTTCTTCCGGCAATGGAATGTGCCACAGCATACTTTCCGTCAGCAGAAAAGCTTACGTTATTAAAATGGCCACTCTTAGACCCCTTCATGGGTACAACTTTCAACTTCCTGACGAATCTACCGGTTGAGATCTCCCACAGGTTGACATACTTTTCATCCGTATCCATACTGTCATCTGTAGACAAAGCATATTTGCCGTCTGGAGAGATGGCGACGGATTCAACACTGCCTGTATGCCCGCTGAAAGTCCTTATTTCCCTCCCCGTGGCAATGTCCCAAAATTTAATTGTCTTATCCCAGCTTCCCGACAGTGCATATCTTCCATCCGGTGAAAAGGTAAGCGCGGAAACTCTGTCTGTATGTCCTTCATAAGTCCTCACCTCTTTGCCATCCCAGATGTCCAAGAGCCTGAGTATTCCTGTTGGTGCTTCCATAAGCACATATCTTCCGTCAGGAGAAAAAGCCACGGACTTACCTCCCACATTTACATTTCCACTCATTTTCCGGATCTCGCTGCCTGTTGCTACATCCCAGAGCCGGAGAGTATCGTCTAGACCTCCTGTAAGTGCGTATTTTCCGTCAAAAGAAATGACCACGTCGGAAATGGGGTATGTCACATGTTTGAATGTTTTCAGCTCCTTGCCGGTTTCAACTTCCCAGAGTTTTAAGGTATTGACTTTTTTGCCTTTCAAACCCCCCCCACTTGCTGAAAGCACATATTTCCCATCCGGGGAAAAAGTCACAGACCGAATCGCACTTTTGTGACCTGTAAAGGTCATGATGGATCTCCCCGTAGAAATATCCCAGAGTCTTACAGTCTTATCTGCGCTCCCGGTTAAAGCGTATTTTCCGTCAGGAGAGAAAGTTACTGAATTAACATCATCGGTATGTCCGGGAAAAGCAATTACTTTTCTGCCGGTTTCTATGTTCCAAAGCTTTATTGGTTGGCCCAACCCGTACCGACTCCCAGACAGAAGGTATTTTCCTTCAGGGGAAACGGCTATGGAAGTGACCGCCTCCTGAACTTCGAATGTTTTTATTGCTTCAGGCAAAGCACGACCCATTCCGATTCTTCCAATGGCAACATCTCTACCTGTTTTATCTTTTACCATAACAGATTTCGGAATCACCTTGAACGAAATCTCTTTACCATTACGTTTTGCCTTAATTAATAGTTCTCGACCCGTACTTTTCTGGATTATACTTACAAAATCCTTCCAGGATATATTGGTTTTATTCTCTATCTCAATAACTTCATCACCCGGCCCGATTCCTGCCGATTCTGCTGGAGATCCTTTTAGGACTTTTCCCACCTTTATCCCAGGTGACGAAACATCCCACATCTTGATGGTCTTGTCATAACTCCCTGAAAAGGCGTATTTGCCGTCAGGAGAAAAGCAAACGGATGTGACAATACCCAGATTGCTGTGGCCTGTAAAGATTTCAGTCACCTCAGTGGTAGCGAGATTCCAGAGTATAACATTGTCACCCGCTCCTCCCGAGAGGGCATATTTTTCATCGGGAGAAAGTGCTACTGAAAACACCCAATCTTTATGTCCCTTAAGGGTCCTGATTCTCTTGCCTGTTGCAGTATCCCAGAGTTTCAGCGTGGTGTCGTAGCTTGAGGATATGATATGTCTCCCGTCGCGAAAAAATGCCATAGAGTTAATATCACCTGTGTGCCCCTTCTGGGCAAAAATCTCCGGCTTTTCATTGGCCATTGCAGTATTTGAAATTACCAGGACAGCAAAAACCACTGCCAGCATCTTCAAAGCAAATTTTATTTTAGACATATTGCGCCCCCACGTTTTTTTCTTGATTCTGAAATTGTTGCCGTAATAGATATCTCATGCCTCAACCTCTTTCTTTTACACTAATTTATCCAAGGGCAAGTGCTCAATCATTGTAGGCAGAGACGGATTTGGTGTGCGGCTTTCAAATTAACAGGCATACCAAACCTGGTTTACCAAAACTTTTGGACCCATGAACCTTTATCAGATCTATATTCAAAATAAGAATCAGAAGGCAGAGACCCGATTGGAGCTTCATTATACTTCAGGATGAAAACGCGTCCCTTATCCTCAATATTATAATCAAAAGGTCTCCCGGCATCTCCATCTTGCATCATTTTAAGGGGAACCTCTGAAAGATATTCGGGAATAAGTTTATCAAGACTTACAGGATACAATGCGGTTACCTGCTTGTAAGCAGAAAGAGTTCGTATAATCTTTTCGCATTTTTCTTTATTTGCTTTATCGATACGCCCTTTATTGGGCGCATTGACGAGATTAACGAAAAGGAAAAATGCACATGCTATGACAAAAAATACAACGGCCAGTAATTTTAGTACATGTTTAACAGAGGACTCACGAAGTTTTTTCTTTTTGAGAGTATTCATAGACTACTTCACCGGTTAGAGTAAAAATTTCACCAAAAACCTTACCATTTTAAGTTATCGAGATATTCCTTTATTTCACCGTTGCTACGGGAAAATTAACGCATGTCTGTATGGTCGGGGTCTGCAAAGTAGCTAAAATGGGCAGAGTCATTTTCCATTTGCTTATCTTAAACCATAGACAGGATTATCCCTGCCGAAATTAATTATTAACGGTGTCTGGCTGTGCCCGAGTTTTTTTGATATTTCGGCTGTTGAACTTTTTGAATATCCTCCAAGTTCCACCACGCTGATTTTATTATCGTTGTTTTTATCGGCTTCCCTTTTGTTGGCCAGTCCATCAAGCAAGGTATGGGTGAACAAACCATTCCCACGGTATCCGTCCATTGCTTCCTGCATTGAACTGGCTGATGTATAAATGTGGAGTCCCATTTTCTTTGCAAGCACCGACATGCGCGCATCATAAAGCCCGCTTACTATATAATCAACTCCTCCCGCATGGCAGGTGTCAAAGATGAACAACTGATTGAGAGATTTAATCTTTTTTGAAATTTCAACCAGTTCATTTGAGCTGATGAGCCTGTCGTCACTGATGTCACCGTTATAGTCATGTGTAAGCATGAAATACTGATTCTGTAAAAGCACTCCATGCCCTGCTACAAATAGTATAAAACCGTCAGCCGGTTTGATTTTGTCTGCAAATTTGTTAATCCTGTTGAGGATGCCTGTCTTGGTAGCATTTGCGTCAGTTAACAGTTCATGGTGTATGTTCTGCGGTCTATACAGGGTAGTAGACTGCTCAAGCAGCTTCCGCGCTATATCCTTTGCGTCTTTTGCCGCATATTTCAGATCCACCCTGCTGTCTTTATACCTGTCAATGCCGATGGAAAGGATATACAGGTGAGGCTCATCATATTTAACCTTTGAGTCAAAGCTTGTAGTCTTCATGTAACTCTGGACAGTATTGCTCTTGTTAAACGCCGTGACGCTGACCTCATTTTCTCCGGGGACGGCCTCTACTTCCACACAGCCTTCATAGATGTCTCCTTTGACTTTGTTGACAACAGTAGCACTCGTCTTGCCTTTTATCGCTATGCTCCGCATGTCCTCATAAATAGCCTCGCTGTTCAAGGCTGCCAGTTGGGTTTTCATGACAGAAGTTTTTGCCATATCCTTGTAATAGCCGTCTGATTCTATGAGCTTGCCGTTATGAAACAGCCGTACCTCTCCAATTCCTCCGCCTGTGCTTTTGACCTTATAACACACCTTAACTTTGGCCCTGTCTGAAGCTGAAGGGATGGAAGTAAATTCTACTGTCGGGGGAGGATTTTTTATGGCATCGTCTATTGTCAGAGTAACCAGACTGCTTATGTCTTCACCTCTGAGCTTGGCTGTCACTATGTCAGGGCGGTAAAAGACATCATAGAACTGGTCTATGCCATAAACATTGTTGCCCATGCGGATATTGAGCTGTTTGTGGCCATTGAGGGATGAGTTGTAATAGCCTTCAGGCGTGATAACTATCCATTCGCCGTCGGTGAAACCAATAAACTGCACAATTTCTTTGCCACTGCGGGCGTCCCATATTCGCACTGTGCCATCGCGGCTTCCCGACAGAATATATTTACCATTTGGAGAAAATGCTACAGAACGAATTGAAAGAGTATGCCCTTTAAAAGACCTTATTGTTTCTCCTGAAGATATATGCCAGAGCTTGGGACTGTTATCAAAGCCGCCAGACAAAGCGTACCTTCCGTCAGGAGAGAATACCACGGAATTAACGGAACTATCCTGCCATGTCCTAACCTCTCTACCAGTCTCTACATCCCATAGTTTGATGGTATTATCCCGGCTCGCGGAAAGAGCATACCTGCCATCAGGAGAAAAGGCGACAGAAGTAACATGGTATTTGTGCCCTCTGAATGTCTGTATCTCCCGTCCTGACGAAATCTCCCAAAGCTTAAGAGTCTTATCCCGGCTTCCCGACAAAGCATATTTGCCGTCGGGAGAAAAAACGACAGAAGCAATTCTATCTGTATGACCGGAGAAAGCCTTTAACTCTGTTCCTGTTTCCGCATTCCAGAGTTTGAGACTATTGTTGGCGCCTCCCGATAAAATCAATTTACCATCAGGGGAAAAGACTGCGGACGCCTGCCCGGCAAGTTGATTTACTTCCCTGCCCGTCTCCACGTCCCAAAGCTTCAGCGGCCCGTTATAACGGGCGGCCAAAATTAGTTTGCCGTTAGGGGAAAAGGTCAGAGAAGTAATACTGCCTGTATGTTCCTGGAATGCTCTTATCTGTTTGCCGGTGGCTACTTCCCAGAGATTGGCAGTGCCATTAGCGTTACCGGATACTGCGTACTTCCCATCAGGAGAAAAGGCGACAGAAAAAACCCAGTTGACTTTGCCTTCCAGCGCTCTTACTTCTTTTCCAGTATATATATCCCAGACCTTGAGATTATTACCGCCTGATAAGACATGCTTCCCGTCAGGAGAAAAGGCTACAGAGAAAACACTAGTTGAATGTCCTGTAAATGTTTTTATCTCCTTTCCTGTTTCAATATCCCAAAGCCTGAGGGTTTTATCCCAACTCCCAGACAAGACATGCTTCCCGTCAGGAGAAAAGGCTACAGAGTTAACATTCTTTGAATGCCCTGTAAAAGTCCTTATCTCCTTCCCCGTTGCAACATCCCAAAGCCTGAGGGTATTATCCCCTCTCCCAGAAATGGTATTATCGCCACTCCCAGACAAGACATATCTCCCGTCAGGAGAAAAGGCTACGGAATTAATTGAGTTTGAATGCCCTGTAAAAGTCCTTATCTCCTTCCCCGTTTCAACATCCCAAAGCCTGAGGGTTTTATCCCAACTCCCAGACAATATCAATTTGCCATTCGGAGAAAAGCCAACGGATCTAACTGCCTCCTGATGTCCTGTAAAAGACCTTATTTCCCTGCCTGTTGCAACATCCCAGAGCTTAATACTCTTATCCATACTACCGGATAAAGCAGATCTTCCATCAGGAGAAAAAGCTACAGAGAAAACCCCTGATGTATGCCCAGTGAATCTCCTTACCACCTTCCCTGTTGAAACTTCCCTGAGCACAATTATTCTACCCATATCGCCTGCAAGTATATATCTTCCATCAGGAGAAAGGGCTGCCGAACTGACGAAAGACATATGGCCCGCATATGTCCTTATCTCCCTGCCGGTTGTTATGTCCCAGAGCTTCACTGTCTTATCTCCGCCAGACAAGACATATTTCCCATCAGAGGAGACGACTATGGATTGGACACCAGAATGCCCCAACTGCGCAAAAATCTCAACAGAAGTTTTTTGAGTTGTAGAATCTGTCCGCTTCACTGGTTGTTTTACAGATGCAACAGATGGCAATGTCCCTAAATTTCCGGACAAGCTCATTTTTTGCCCATCACGGACAATCAAGAGGGATATAATATTTCCGGGACTCAGTGCGGCAACTGCATTTACGAGTTCAGCAAAACTCGTGAGCTTCTTTTCATTAACCGAAATAATTATATCACCCTGCCTTACCCCCATCCGTTCAGCAGGACTTCCATCTGCCACAGCTACAACAAGGACACCATCTGCCGTTGCAGCGGATTGTGTCAATGCTTTCACCTGCACGCCGAGCCATGCCTTTTCCTTTGCAGTTGCAGGGGTCAAGAAAACTGCAAAACCCAAAAGCATTGCCAACAGCAACTTGAAAACTGTCTTACACATATTACACCTCCTCCTATGAAGGCTTCAGATGAATTTTTATTTTCATAATATCACAATAAACATCGCTTTACTCTGCTTCCCCCGCTTCACTCCAATCCCTTAATCCTCAAGTCCTTCAGGTGCTCGACCCTGATTTTATTTTCAGGGCTTTCTTCTCATTGGGCTTAAGCCTTAAATCCCATTGTTCCAGGCCTGTTGGAATATCCCAGAGTTTTATAGCCTTATCCTCACTACCGGAGACTATATATTTTCCATCAGGGGAAAAGGCGACGGAATTAACACTGCTCGAATGCCCCATCTGCACAAGAATCTCGGGCTTTTCAGCGGCAAGAATTGCATTTTTCGCAAAACATATCGACATTATTAAAATAAATGACAACATCATATGTTTTCTCATTCTATAGGCCTCTACAAATAAATTTTTGCTTTCTTACGTGTGTTTCTATTTTATCTCGCTGCATTTCGCAATTCTTCAGCAGGAATATCTTGAAGTTCAATCTTTGACGCCGCTCCTATTCCTTTTGTCATTTTCTCAAAACTTTTAGCGGTTAAGCGGGCCATTCTATAGCCAATAAACCTGGGCGAAGTGATAGAAAGATTGTCATTTTCAGATGCAGACCATCCAGCGCCAAATTTGGCTTTCAAGATTTTTTCAATTTTGCTTCCTGGAGTAATTGAAATATTGCCTCCATCCTTATCATAAAACTCATATTCCAGAGTTGAAACTTTCAGCAATGCAGTGATCACATATTTTTTATCAAAATTTCGGTTAGGGTATGTATCATCAATTTTGCGATAAATTTCATCTTCAAATTTTACCTTTGAAATGATGTATTGCACTACACCGCCGAAGCGAACCTTAAATTTAGCTATGTGATAGGCTGATAGTTCAGCTTTTGCTTCACCAATAATATCTGCTTCAACTCCGATATTAAATTGGCGCTCACTTGATGTGTTCGGTATAGATGCATCGTCTCCAGCTGAGTCCATAATTTCCTCCATATAATCAGAAAGTCTATCTCTCATAAATATATAAGGAGCTTTCAACCCTTTAGTCTCATAAATATCTCCTATGTGCATTGTTGCAGACATCGGCATTACAGGTGCATATTCATATTTTTTAAGTGTCTGAGTAAGCGGGTCAGAAGCGCAGCCAACCAATAAAGCTGTTATTGCAGCAAATACGACAATGTAATTCAGGTTAATTAAATATCTCTTCTTCATTTTAAATAGCCCTCCTTTTGGGTTTATTATTTTAAACGCGGCTCAAAAGAGCCTGTCACTTTTTCAAATACACCCTGATATTCTTCAACATGCTTTATCATATCGCATTCCAGAGCCTATTTCACGATCACCAACGGAAAATCCATCCCCCTTGAATCCACTACTGGATACTGGGCTTCCTGCTTGTATTTTTTCGTGATATCAGGCAAATGTTCTTCTACATATCCCATCAGCTTTCGGACTGTAACTGTTTCACCTCTACCCGATGCCTTGCCTTTCAGTCCCTCAAGAAGGGTATAGGTGAACACTCCATGTCCGAGTTCTTTCACCTCTGCCGCAAACTGGTCTTTTGTGGACGCTGCTATGATATGCACTCCTGTTGACCTTGAAAGCTGCGAGAGCGCCTTTCTGTCCTCAAATCCCCTGAATGCAATCATCACCGCGCCTGATTTACATGCATCTATCAGTATGAGTATCTTTTGCGCTTTTATGTCTTTTATATATCCTGAAAGTTCTTCTGACGAGATGCCCTTTGTCTTTACATCTTCTTCCCTTTCAGGATAGGTAACCTCATGGGGAATTAAATACCATGTATCTCCTAAGCTTTCTCCATGTCCTGCAAGGTATATCAATACCGCATCCTGCGGCTGTGTGTTCTGTAGTTGTTTCAGTTTTGAGGTTATGCCTTGCTTTGTCGCCTGTTCATTGTAAATGCCAATAAGCGTAACATTTTTAAAGAGTCCCCTGCCTTTCTGTTTGAAGAAGTCAACTATGCCTCTGGCATCCGGCTCTGCATAGTTAAGGTTTAATGCAGGGTTTTTGTATTTGTTTATGCCTGCCGCAAAGACATACAGCGAAACATCCTTTGACGGTGCGGTGAGTTTTACTATCAGCTCGTAAGGGTTTGACGCTGTCCTGTCCCTGCTGAACCCCACCGCCCTGAAAGTGTTTAGGCCATCCACCAAGGTAACGGTATATGCTTTAGTTACTTCATTGCCTCCCTGCTTACTACCTGCTGGGACAGGCTTTGGAACGATCTTCACAGCCCTCTGGTCTTCACCGATTGCCTTGCCGTTATGGTATAGTCTGATTTCGTCAATACCGCCGCCGGTATCCTTTGCTGAGACTGTGATTGATATTGTATCGGTAGAAAATTTTGCATTAGGTTCAGGGGAGATGATCCTTACATCAGGCGGCAGCGCGACCCCTTTCCGAATGTCCGCAACTGCCCCGACCTTTTTGCCCTGAAGCACGGAAGCCACATAAACGGGATCGAAAAATCTTTCATAAAAGTTGTCTATGGAATATACATTGTTGCCAAGGCGCACATTGAGATGCTTTGCGCCGTTTGGCGATGCATTGAAATAGCCTTCAGGCGTGATGACAATCCACTCGCCGTCGGTGAAGGTGATGAATTGGGCGATTTCTTTGCCGGTAGAGATGTTCCAGAGACGGAGGGTTCCGTCTTTTCCTCCTGATGCGATATATCTTCCATCGTATGAAAAGGCGACTGATACAACCCAACCGGTATGCCCTGTAAGTGTTCTTATTTCCCTGCCCGTAGATGTGTCCCAGAGCTTGGCAGTGTTGTCCATGCTTCCTGATGCAATATATCTTCCATCGGGTGAAATGGCGACGGATTTAACCGTGCGTTTATGCCCCGTAAGTGTCTTTATTTCTCTGCCTGAAGATGCCTCCCATAGCTTGATGGCGTTGTCCGTGTCCTCTGGAGGGGTTTCCCGAAGATGCAACATATACGACAATCTCTCTCTAAATCTATCCTTTTTAGTCTTGTACCAGCTGCCTCCTGCCACAATATTTCTTCCATCGGGTGAAAATACGACGGAGGGAACCCAATCTGCATACCCGATAAAAGTTCTTATCTCCTTGCCAGTGGAAGCCTTCCAGAGCCTGACGGGCTTGTCCCCGCTCCCTCCTGCCACAATATTTCTTCCATCAGGTGAAAAAACGACAGAGTAAACTCTGTCTATATGCCCGGCAATAGCTCTTATTTCCTTGCCGGTGGAGACTTCCCAGATCCTGATGGTTTTGTCCCCACTTCCTGATACAACATGTCTCCCATCGGGTGAAAAAGCGGCAGAAGTAACATTGTCTGTGTGCCCGGTGAGTGTCCGGATCTCCTTTCCGGTAGATACATCCCAAAGCATGATGATCTTACCTGCTTTTGTAGCAAGATATCTGCCATCCGATGAAAAATTTGCAAAATTGATTCGGCTATACTGCCTTTTTATCTCGTGAGTTAACTGCCCTGAGGGAATATCCCAAAAGCTTACCTTGCCGTCCGAGGAAACCAAATTCGTTCCATCAGGCGAAAAGGCTACAGAGTTGACGCTATCTGTATGCCCCTTAATGTTTTTCATCTCTCTGCCGGTGGATACCTCCCAGAGCCTGATGGTGTGGTCCGCGCTTCCTGACACAATATATTTTCCATCCGGTGAAAAGACGACAGAATTAATCTCACCATGACCAGCAAGTGTCCTTATCTGCCTGCCGGAGGATGTCTCCCAAAGCCTGACGGTATTGTCAAAACTTCCCGACGCAATATATTTTCCATTGGGTGAAAAGGCTACAGCGTTGACGCTACTTGTATGCCCCTTAAAAGTCCTTAGTTTTCTGCCGGTGGATGCCTCCAAGAGCCTGACTGTGTTGTCCCCACTTCCTGACAACACAATATGTCTTCCATCGGGTGAGAAGGCAACGGATTTAACCATGCCTGCATGGCCAGTCATTGTCCTTATTTCTTTGCCGGAGGAGGTCTCCCAGAGCCTAACTGTTCTGTCTTGCCTACCTGACGCAATATATTTTCCATCTGGTGAAAAAACAACAGAATAAACAGTGCCTCGATAGCCCGTAAATGTTGTATTTCCAATAAAAGTTCTTATTTTTTTACCGGTCTGTATATCCCAGAGCTTGATTGTTTCATCTGCACTTCCTGACAAGGCATACCTGTCATCAGGACTGAGGGCGACAGAGTAAACCGGTTTTGCATGCCCGATAAAAGTTCTTATTTCTCTGCCGGTAGAGACCTCCCAGAGCTTAACAGTATTGTCATCACTTCCTGACACAATATATCTTCCATCAGATGAAAAAGTGACGGCATTAACGCTGCCAGAATGCCCCAACTGCACGAAAATCTCCGGCTTTTCATCAGCCGTTGCAGTATTTGAAATTATCAGGACAGCAAAAACCGCAACCAGTATCTTCAAAGCAAAGTTGATTTTATGCATACTGCGACTCCACGTTTTTTTCGACTATCACCTGAATTACTCAAGCCCTTTGATTCTTAGATTTTTCGGATACGCTACTCGGAACTTTATATTAAGACTCTTTTTTTCGCCCCCGGCAAGTTTTAAATCCCAGGCAATTATGCCGTTATCGGAAATCTTTGCCTCGTCTTTTTGGGGAGATTCAATTTCAATCTTTATCTTTTCGTTTTGTGACACTGGAATGTTATCTTTCACTGTGAGGTTTATTTCCCTGTCTTTGGCATTGAAAATGTCGATCGCAAATTCATAAGTCACCCTTGTTTCCTTGATAAAAGCGCCTGCAGATTCGGTAAATTTTTTGACAAGCTTTTTCTCCACCTTTATCCCTTCGTCAACCCCAAGGGAGAGCGTAATATCTTCATCCGGCAGCATTGTTTTCTTAAGATATGCTGAACCAACAAGCCTGTTATCAAGAAATATGTTCGTCCGGCCTTTCATAAGAGGAAACCGGAAGGGGTTCTTAAGATCAGCCTGGAGGTATGAATATTTTGAAAGCCTTGGTACCGCATAATAATTAAATTTATATTCTTTGCTCGCAGATGCTATCATGATTTTGTGTGGCTGATTATCAGAAGGCACGTCAACTTTTCTTGGCAGCACAAAACTAAAGGAGCTAGCCTCAGCCTTTACCTGTGGCTGCTCATAGACCTTTTCCGGCGTGATCATAGATTTAGACGGCATTTTATCGGCATCTTCAAATCCTTTCATGCGAGCGGATTTATACATTACCGGCCTTGGCTGATAAATATCAACGAACCACGAAGAAAGAACCGGCGGCGTGCCATAGACAAACGGCTTTGCCGTGGATATTTCCATATCAACACCCTTCCAGTCTTCACCTGTTGACTGTTTTATCGTGGCAAAACAATCTATGGCAATATTTGCGCCTGAGTCTGCCCGAAGGTCATACTGAGGAAACCAGCCAGCCCGGCTTACTATGTAGGAAAAAATCATTGTTATTTTTTCGCCGTCATCATGCGAAAATAGATATATAACAATGCGTTTGCTTTCATCCACTGAAGAACCCTGACCTCTCAATTCACTTTCTACAGCCTTTTTTTCTTCCAGCACCTTTTTTAGTTTGACTTCCGCTTTTGCTATCTTTTCGTAATTTTCCGATAAAGACCTGGTAAAAAACTTGACATGCGCATCAATCTCTGAGGTGGTTATCTTCTGATTTTGCGGGAACGGGGCGACCTTTTTTAAATAGTCGGTGGAACTGTTCAAAACCGTTATCTCATTCGTATTCGTCTTTATAAGCTCTTCCAGCTTTTCAAGACGCTCTTTCAGCTTTTTGGTCTTTTCATGAGTTAGTTTCGCAAGATATGTTTTTTCAACCTTTACATCGGCTATCTTGACACCTGCGCCGCCCTTAATGCTTGTCTGTATTGAGGCGTCAACCATATTGGGAGTGATGCCGGAAATTCTGATAATATTCTGCCCCTTTTTTACGGGGAAAACCGCCTGTTTCTTTATCATAGCGCTGTCAGGATATACGATAATATGCTTAATCGACGGGGTTGGCTCAATCTCGACAGCAGCCTGAGTTTCTCCTGAAAAAACAACGAACATAAGAACCAAAAATATAATCCGTTTTATCATGACGCCTCCTTGTATCTACTTCTATTTCTTCAAACTTATTTCGCAGACCTTGTTTTGACTTCAGCCTTATTCTCATAAAACTCGGAGGCATAGCCGCTTTTATCGTTTGATTTTCCGGTTAGTGTTATTCCTCTTGTTCTTGCGCCGATGTCTTTTGCCTTTGTCTTGACAAAATAGACTCCCCCTTGAGAGTGAAGGTCTATATCTCCCAGCGGTGATGTGCTCGCATATACGGATATATTTTCCTCGCCGAATGGAGGGCTTATCTCCAGATCAAATTTGTCATTGCCCGACGGAATTTCATAGACAACTCCGCCCTGAAAATAGTTTTCATTTCTGTATGGATTGGGCAGGAGCTGAACCATTTCCCCTGCAGCATCTTTGTATATGACACATGCATAGAAAGGTTTGTTGCCTTTTATGTAAATCCTCATTTTATCCCCACGCTCATATTCATTTTTATCCGTCCAGACCTTAACATGTAGCGGGGCAGATGGATCGTCGGCAACATCCTTTCTTTTAGAAACTTTATCCATTGCCTTTTCATCAGGTATTACCTCGGCCTTAATTTTTACCTTGAAGCAATTTCCTGCGTTTGCATCTTTGTACCAGCTCTTCTCGAGTTCCTTAATGACTTTCACTGTGGCATTTGCATATGCAGATACCAGATCCTTCTCAAGCTCAAAGTCCTTGACATGGGTTTCGCTTGTCATATAGGTCGACGCAAACTCTATTGCGTTTCTCTTTGCAGCTTCCAGCGCAGCAAGTTCAGTTTGTCTCCTTGACCTGTCTTCACCCATGCAGGCATACCCTTCGGCCTCTGTAATGGTAGACTGGGAAGCAAAGGCATACGAAGATGATATAATGAACACGAACGCCAGAGCAGCTATTCCTGACACATTAATCTTTTCTGTTTTTAATTTAATGGCTAACATGTAATGCGTTCTCCTTTCCAAAATCAATAAATTCTGCTTTTCAGGCGAGATATGTCTAATATCTGGATTCTGCTTTCCTCGATTATTATCAATCCTTGTTTACGTAGTGATTTAAGCTCTTTGTTAATGCTTTCCCTTGTTGCTCCGACCATATCGCCAAGCTCTTTCTGTGTCAGGGAAAGATCGATAAGGATTTTGTTGTTTTTTTGTTGTCCGTGGGATTTAGCAAGCTCTATTAATTTTTTTGAAAGCCTTGCTGAAATATTTAAAAAGCAGGTATCTTCTAAAAGATCATCAGTCTTGCGAAGTCTTTTTGAGAGAAGGGAAAGAATTGATTTGATTGCATTAAGGTTGGACTGGAGGAATGAAAGAAAGTCAGCTCTGCTGAGAATAAATACTTCAGAGGGCTCTATTGCAACAGCATCCGCGGATCTGGGTTCTCCATCCAGCAGTGCCATTTCTCCAAAAAAATCGCCTTCTGAAAACATTGTGACTATAATTTCCTCGCCTTCTGCTGACGGAAGTACAATTTTAATCGTCCCTTTTTTTACGATATACAGAGCGGTTCCCTCATCACCCTTCCAGAAAAGGGCCTGCCCCTGTTTCAGGGGTTTCAGGCGAAGCGAATCAGAAAGGCGATTCAGATCAGAATCGCTTAAAGTTTTAAAAATCGGGATTTTTTTTATTAATTCATGTGGCTGCATTGGTGGCATTCTCTTTGTTTGATAACGCTTTAAGATCAAAGTCCTTTTGTGCTTTTGTGACTTAGTACACGTATTCTTAAATACGGTATCGTATTATAATTGGGTAATTTATAATCACCGCTGAGGCGCAGAGGTCGCGGAGAATTTGTTTCTTTTTGGCTTTCCGCTGAGAGGGCGGAAAACAAAAATATACATCCCTTTGGGACAAAGGAATAACCACTTGAACTTCAACACAATATTACTATTATAAAGCTTGATATTTTCTTTTGTCGTCCTCTCAAAGGCAAAAGAAATAATATTTAACTCTGCGGCCTTTGCGTCTCAAGCGAAGCGGGCGGTGAAACAATATATAAAATTATGTAATCGAACTTACGAATCAGAACACTTATTGGCTGCTTAAAGCCACTATTTTAACAGATTGATAATAATGCTTTAAAATATCCTGATACCCAAAGCCTTTCTGAGCCATAATGTTTGAACCCCATTGACTCATGCCTACTCCGTGACCATAGCCTTTGCCGGTAAAAAGAATGCCGTTATGATCTGGAACCATTTTTATAAGTGTGCTTTTTAACTTGGTTGCTCCAACCTTTATTCTGAAATTGTTGCTCTTTAGTTCGGTTGTCCCGTTGTCCGCAATAACCTTCACTCCCAGTAAACGTCCTGATCGAGATTCACCGGCAGCATTGAGTCCCCCGATCTGTCCAATATTGAGGCCGTACTTGTTTAAACGATTTTGCATATCATTATATGAAACAAAAAGCCTCCACTGGCCATTCGGGATATTTGCGCTAAAACGGTCGGGAATCCCCTTAAGGTACGGAAGATCAGCAATCCACACATTCTTTGAATCCTCGGTATGCCCTCCGCTGTTTGAATGAAAATATGCAATTATAAGTTTCCCATCACAGGTGATTACCTGGCCGCGTGTCTCATCAACCGCCAGATTGGTTTCCTTTTTCTCAGCATCAAACCCTCCATATACCTGAGATGTTGTGGTTGATTCCACATCATAGGGTTTATCAGCGCTTTTGTCTTTAATATAAAGAGCATATGTTCTGGCCGCCACTGCCTGAGCTTTCAGGGCTTCCTTTGCCCACTTAGACGGCATTTCTTTTGGCACGACACCATAAAGATACTGTTCAACTGGAATGTTATTAATAACAGACAGCAATTTTGAATCTGCTGATATAGTAAGACTGCCCCTGAATCTGCGATTGTCAATCATGATAGTTTCGCCGTCGCTTTTGACCACGCACCTATGGAGATCAAGCTTCCGGCCGTTCGCCGCAAGCTGTTCCCCCTGTTTTGTGAAGGTTACAGGCTCTGAGCTGCGATAAATCATTTTCTTTGAAAATGGATTGTACAGCAAGATGTTCTGCTTTGAATAAACGGTAGTTTTTTCAGTTTTGTTTTTAATCAAAACTCTTATAATTGTATCTTCAATATCCTTCTTATATAAAGGAGGGGTTGTAATTGCTTCAGGTTTCCTGACTTGTGATATCTGAGCCTTTGAGCTGTCAGCCCATACTTCCGAGGATTGCCTGCGCAATCCATAAGGATATTTTTCCAGGTATTTTTTGAAAAATTCATGGGCTTTTTTAAATTTACCTGTTTCGTATAACACCATGCCGCTGTTAAAAATAGCATCAGACGCTGCGGGGCTGGTCGAATAGGTTTCAATAATGGTGTCAAATTGTTTCAAGCCAGCGTCATACTGATTAAGGTAAAGGCTGTAAGTAGTCCCCATGAATAACAATGCCCGCGCCCTGTTGTCCTGTTCATCCGAATAAATTGAAATTTCCTGATACATGCTTAAAGCTTCAAGATACATTCCATTGTTAAGCAGCGTGGCGGCTGTCTCAAAACCCCTGCCGTCATCATATGCACCAATAGACGTTTCTGGGGTACAAAAACATAAAGATGATAAAATTAAAACAAAAAGCAGACAGGTCTTTATTTTTTTTGATCTTATAATTTTCAAGATTTCCCCCTTTGGCCTTGAGGAGAGACTTTGCTGAAATCTATTCTTTTGAATTCAGAAACAATTATATAAGAGATGACCAATTGTATCATAATGGTAAATGGTTTAATGAGAAGATTGAAATAATAGAAAATTAAAAAAAGGGTTGTATATAGTAGTACAAGTTGTAAAAGAACCGGCGCAAAACGCTGTCGTGTTTCATAAAACAAAAGAAAAAATATTCTTAAGCCATAGCTTCTGTCGCGTATGGATTTGAATGCGTTGTAAGGGCGTCTGATAAATGGCACTTTTAAAAGCATATTGCCGAACTTTGTAACAAGAGATACACTTGAGATATAACTAACCGCCCTTTTTATAAGAGGTAATTCGTGGCGTGAATAAAACAGGTATGTATAAAAAAAAGAGGCCAAAAGTATTAAAAGATAATAATAGGTTCCCGCAATTTCATTAATGAAATTATTATGGGCCATATTCAAAACAAGATTGGCGTGAATCATTATGCCGCTGACATAGCCGAACAGCGGCACAAGTTTGTTGTCGCCAAGTCCTGTAGCGGTTGCGGCAATAAATACAATTTTATCATTAAAAAAACGCCCTGGCACACGACCAGCCAAGACATCATAAAATGATATTTCTCTTATTTTGTATGTATTATCGATATTTACATACGCTCTGCAATTTTTATCAACAGGAATTGTTGTCTTGCCGATTATTACTCTGTTTTTTTCAACTCTGATTTTAGATCGCGGAATATTGTTTATGTTTCTAAATATCTCAAGAGATATTGACGGATAGAGCCTGTCGTGCACTTTGAAAAGCATCGGCATTTTCCTTAACACTCCATCATTATCCGGATATGCATTGGCAAGGCCTGTGCCCTTCAAAGAAGAAAGCACAAAAGGAGCCATTAATTCAAAACCGTTTTCGCTTACAAAGTTCATATCCTGTTTGCCGGAAATATTATCGGCAAGTGGTTTGAGCACCTGCTTTGAGCGATCATAAGCAGACCCGAAAACAACCGAAAAAACCGGTCCTTTTTTCATAATCTCAGAAAATCGCCTGTCCACATCCGGATCATCGTGGGGGTCGCCGAAAAGGATATCATAAGCCACCGCAAGTGGTTTGCCTTTAAGTATATTTGCAAGCAGATCTATATGATATCTTCGATATTTGGAAGGATTATAAGCACCGAGTTTATTTAACGTTCTATCATCGATCCCGACTATAACGACATTGCTCTGAATGGGCTTTTTATCCTCGTCAAGCCGCTCACGGATTAACAAAAACTGAGAATAAAGGGTGTTGTCTATCTGCGTAAGCATGTTGTAGGCAATACCTTTAAACAGAATAGAAATAAAAATAACGGAAAATCCCACAACAGCAAGGGAAAAAATAATGACGTGTTTTTTGTATGTTGAATGGCGAGATTTCAGCATCCCTTAATCCCTTAACCCATCACGAGTCATATTCCATTTTATCCATTGATCTTGAGTAATGCTGTTAATATTGAAATCTTTTTTTTCATATTTTCCATTTGTGTCAATTGTAATCTGCTGAAAGTCTTTTACAATTTCTACCCATCTTTTCATGGATACTGTATGCGGCCCGGCTACTGGCTCAGGTTTTAATATGCCAACACTCGGCCTGGGTTTTGGCTTGTCAAACAAAGTGCTCCATGTTGCCACAATCCCTTTATGAACACTGATTCGCGTCTGCTTGTCATCTGTATCAACCCTGAACTTTGTTCCGCGTATTGCACAAACCGCTTTATTAGTTCTGACCTTAAAGGTGTCAGATTTTGCAATTATCGTGCGGGCATTTAACCATATTTTACCTGCAGAAAGAAACAGGGAAATATCTTTAGATGTTTTGCCGGCCGGACATTTTTCCAGTTCCTGTAAAGAATTTTCATCCATTCTAACTATGGAACCGTCCTCAAGGGTAATTTCACAGAGCGATTCAACCCCTGTTTTGATTTGATCACCCTGATAGATTTGCATGTCAAAATCGGTATTAACCCAGGTAGTTTTGTCATGAGAAACAAACACATCTCCGACAATAAAAGTTACAGTGCCGGCCACTTGCCTCTCTGCATAAGCAAATGATAAAAAAAGAGCGAGACACAAACATATAAGCAGACTTATTTTAGACAGTTTTTTCATTTTAAGCATATTTCATCCTCGCTTCTAATTCTCGAACCGTTCATTAAAACAGGATGCTCCTCTCATTTATTAAATTAATTCTTAGCCACAGACACACACGGAAAAACACCGATTTTAATTATCTTCTGTCTATGTGGGTCTTTGGCTAAATATAGATAAATGTAAATCCTATACTATCAAGCTAAAAGACTATGAACATCGAACATCCACTCCTGGTCGCCTCTGGCGCCGCCGAAGGCGGGTAAACGTCTAAATCACCCCAACACAACTTTACTCATAAGTAAAGTAAGATGTTCAGGATTATGCTATTTTGTTTTCATGCTGAATGATCCATCCCAGTTTTTGGGAGGAGGATTAATTTTATATTCATTACACCGTAGAAGCATGGTTTTGCTTGGGCCGTCATCAGGTGTCAGCTCCAGTGCTGCTTTAAAAAAACCTGCGGCTTTGTCCCAGTTTTGTTTTCTGTATGCATCAAGGCCTTTGGAGTAATTATCTGTCGTTTTGTTAATATTTTCATCAATATCTTCCAGATATCCTAAAATCTGGTAAACTCTTAATGGTTCGTTTTTCCCTATAACATTTATGGAATCAATTTCTCTTGTTATTATTTTACTGCTGGCTTCTGTGCAGGTTTTTTCGCTGATCAGCGTATAAATTCCGTATATCTTGTTAACCCCTTCCAGTCTTGCAGCAGTATTAACCGTATCTCCCATCATTGTGTAGTCCATGCGTGTTTTTGATCCCATGTTGCCCACAACAGCAGGACCAGTACAAAGGCCTATACGCATATACAGTTCTGGTTTGCCTGATATTTTCCAGTTTTTTCTCATTTCAGACAGTCTTTTCTGCATGTCAACACAGGCTGTGCATGCCACCTCTGCCTGATTCTCAATTTCGTTAGGCGCTCCAAAAAATGCGATTATGGCGTCACCTTCGAATTTATCCACCGTTCCTTTATATTTCAGGATGATGTCTGTCATTTCTGTCAGGAACTCATTTAACAGCTCAACCAGTTCCTCAGGATTCAGATTTTCAGAAATGCTTGTAAATCCCTGCACATCAGAAAAAAATGCTGTAATTTTACGTTTTTCACCACCTAATACAAGTTTTTCAGGAGAATTTATAAGCTGCCTGACAACTGCTGGAGCAAGATAGGTGGAAAAGGCATTTTTAATAAATTTTTTCTGCCGTGATTCTGTAAAATATTTGTAAGCAGTTATGCTTATATATACTAAAATCATTATGGCCAAGGGATAAACAAGATTAATGACCATGCCTTTTTGAGAGAACAGATACTGGCACAGCAAAATATAGCCGGCAAACAGGGCGGAAACGACTGCCGCGCCTGATATTCCTCCTGCTCTGGGAAGGACAATTCCCAGGATAAGACCTGCAATAATTATTGCCATGATATCAAAAATACCAGCCCAGGCCGGCTGATACATAAAATCTCCTGCAAGTATGCTGTCTATGACATTTGCGTGGATTTCAACGCCTGGAAAAACATTTTCAAAAGGTGTGACCCTTAAATCATATATTCCTATTGCTGTCGCGCCTACCAATACAATTTTATCTTTTACAGCGCTGTCAGTAATATTATCATTTAATATGTCTGTGACTGAAATATGCGGGAAGGTTTTTTGAGGCCCCCTATAATTTATTAGAATCCTTCCCAGCTCATCTGTAGGCACATTCAGTTTGCCAATGCGGAGTTTTTGTACCCCATTTTCGCCTATGTTTAAAGAAACCGGGCTGTCCAGCCAGGCGCTGGTGGTTATAATAGATAAGGGGGCATACAGTGTTTCTCTGCATCTGAAAACAGCAGGCATCCATCGTACAACCCCGTCTTTGTCGGGCAGCATGTTGAAAAAACCGCAGTAATCAGTAGCAGTTGAAATTGTTTTAATATTTGATTGAGGCGCTCTGGCTTCAATAAGCGGTATGTTTTGCGCATTTTCAGATGCATAACGTATAAATTTATACCTGGATCCTGAAATGTTATCCTGATGAATACTGATTTCATTTTCATTTATATGTCCCGATTCAGTGGAATCCATGTGAAAAAAATACCCCAGCACTATCCTGGCTGAGGAATTTTTTATAGCATCAGCAAGAAGTTGATCATTATTTGCATGCTTTTTCAGGTTTTCCAGGTAGTTGTCGATTTCATTTTTTCGAATATCGTGATTGTGAATTGTGCGTTGTATATCATTTATAGTGCTTACGATTTTTTTGTCGTCCGGCTCAAAAAAACCAATATCAAAACCTATTACTTTAGCTCCGGCTTTTGAAAGCTTTGTAACAAGATCCGCCATTTTTGACCTTGGCCAGATCCACTTTCCTTCCTTGTCAATGCTTTTTTCATCAATAACCGCTATAACCACGTGATCGCTCGGCGGAATCTGTCCTCTGGTCTCAAATCTTAAATCAATGGTTTTTAATTCCATTAAATCAAGAAATGATATGCCATGCCAATAGGCAAATATTCCGGCAAATATTATAAAAAAACATATAAGAAGAGGATAAAACAGGGCGAATTTTTTCATAAAAACCTCCACGAGATCTTCGAATGAAACGAAACCTCTGTAAAACACCTTTTTGTCCAATTGCCGTGTAATGCTTAAATTTTTACCCTTATTGCACTTGAACAAAATTGAGAATTTTTCAAAGGTCTCGAAATGTCAGGCAAATGGTATACGTTCAATTTTGTTGACCTGTCTTGATTTTATATTGTAAGCTTTATAAAAGTCAATAACAGACAACTGATATAAATGGTTTTGTAAAAATTAAAATGAACCAGACAGCGGGTTACATAGGAAGAAGGACATTAAAATCGTTTAAACATATTCTGGATTTATTTGCTTTTAATTACAGAATATTCAAGCTGATTTTTAAAAGGCAGAAAACAGGCAGAGTGCTTATTAGAAGAGTCATACTGGAACAGGTATATTTTACAGCTGTTCAGGCGCTTCCACTGATTATTCCGGTTGCTCTTATTTTGGGAAGCATGCTTATTATACAGTTTTCCAGAGTTTCGAATCAGTATGATATTGGCAAAACAATGGTGCTGCTGATTATAAGAGAACTCGGCCCCGGGATTACAGCTCTTTTGGTTATATTGAGATCAGCCACTTCAATAGCAATAGAAACAGGCTATATGAAGGTTTTTCATGAAATAGATACCATTGAAATGGCAGGCATTGATCCAATAAGAATGATCTGTCTACCAAGATTAATAGGCATTACAACAGCTATTATATGTCTTTTTATTATTTTTGATCTGGTGTCTATTCTTGGAGGGTACACAGTAATATGGATCTTTACATATATTAATTTAGGCGATTTTCTCGGACAGATGGGGAAAGCGATTATCCCCACCGATATTATTGTAGGAATGGTAAAGGCACTCTGCTTTGGAATTATCATTACGGTTACATGTCTTTATCGCGGATTTAACGTAAAGAAGAATATTACTGGTTTGCCTTTAGCAACATCAAAGGCCGCCATTGAGTGCTTTTTTTACTGTCTTATTATAAATGTTGTTATATCAATAGTTTTTTATATGTAAATAATGAAGTTGATCGAGCTTTCAAATTATACTCTTCCTCCAACCGGCACTGGAAATGGTCTTAAAAAATTCTATTTTGCTTTGTCAAAGGGAGATATGTGTCATATACAGGCGGATTCTCCTGATGATGCTCACCTTTTTCTAAGAGCAGTTGCCATGCTTGAGTATTCAAAGTTTTGTGATTATCGGTTTGCCGGGAAAAAAATTAATTTTTCAGATCATACCAATCTTCTTCCCTATAAGAAGAAAATGGGCTATGTTACTAATGATGCAGCAATGATCAGCAATATGAGTATCAGGGAAAATCTTTTATTAATGAGATATTACTTTGAAAATTCATTTTCTGTTGATATAGATGATAATGTCAAAAATTTATGCAATGTATTTGAAATTTATGATAAGTTGGATGTTCGTCCGGGCGATCTAAGACCTACGGAGCTGCGAAGCGCTATTATGGTCAGAGAATTTACCAAATCGCCCGAAATATTGCTGCTTGAGCGACCAGAAGATTTTGCAAGACAAACAAAATTTAATTTTATTGTTGAACTGGTAAAAAAAATGTCACTATCTGGAGTCCCGGTTATTTTTATATCTTATAATGCAGATTTTATTAGAGAATTTTCAAACAAAGAAATAATTATTGCAAAAGGAAACCTGACAACGGTTAAAACCTGATAGCATCGTAAAAAGTTCCAATATGCGGCTCTCCTGCACTGGAAAGCAGAATAACTTTAAACAATAAGTCTTCAGTTGTGATTAAAATTAAAATTAGAAAACTGTTTGAATGTATTAAAAATCGTTAGCAAAGAGCCTCTTGATATATTGTTATTAATAAAAAATTAAATCATTAGCACAATTGCTGTTTTTATTATGGCTGGTTCTTTACTTACGATTTGTTATACATTAGTTTTTTCTGGTTTTAATTTAATTATAACTGTTGCGATAACCGGTAAAAACTACAGTTGAGTTATTTGAACGAAAATACATATTTTTGTTGGACTTTTTAAAATGCCATTAATTCTTGACAACTTAACATATTTTGTAAAATAAATCAGCCATGGATCTTGATTTCAGTAGAAAAGAAAAAACAGTAGGAACATTTATAATATTGATAATTATTATACTGCTGACCACAGTAGTTATTATCGGCAGGGGCAAAGACTGGTTTAAAACATACATTACATATTATACCACCTTTGATGAAAGTTATAATCTTGACGAAAATGCCGCTGTAAAACTGTTTAAAGCTGATATAGGAAAAGTAAAGAAAATTATACTTGTTGAAGACAAGGTTAATGTCAGGCTGGCTATTTTAGAAGAATATGCTTCAAGGATAAGACACGATTCGGTTGCAATTGTAGAAAGTCCTACATTTATCGGGTCCGAATATATTTCCATTAAACCGGGAAGTGCAGACAGCCCACTGATAATTGCTGGCGGGCAGATAAACTCGATGGCAAAAAAATCCATAGCTGACCTGCTTTCAGAATTTCATGTAGAAGAAACAGCCAAAAAAGTTATAAAAGCTGTTCAGGATTTATCAGAAATAACACAAATAATGAGAGATCCTGACGGGCCCTTTTTTACAGCCATCAATAATATAAACAAAACTATTTCTCATTTTGAATCTATTGCCCGTGATATCCAGGCCGGCAAGGGAACTGTCGGCAATATACTCAAGTCAAAGGAACTTCTGCAAACAGTATTAGACAATCTTGATAAGGTGGCTCAAATTCTGGACAGTATTGCAGAGACCTCTTCGAAAACCCCTGAAATAGCAGACAAGGTCCAGGATAATATGGCTGTAATGGAAAAAATAGGAGGAGAAATACTTGACAGCATCTCAAGTATCAAAAGAATTCTTAAAGAAGTAGAAGAAGGAAGCCATGATATTCCGGAGGTAACACAGTCTACTAAAAGAGGAATTAACGAAATCAGGGACGGGGTTGAAAATATTGATAAAGTTGTTGAATCGCTGCAAAAAAATATTCTGATAAGGTCGAACCTGCCCCCAGAGCCAAAAGGCAAAAACATTGATGCTGGATTGCGACAGTAGGCAATAATATAATATTTATTTAAAAGAAACCCTTGAATTCTTTAAAATCATAAAAGGTGCTTTTCAAAAGGAGAATATCTATGAACAAACAACATATCTTAAAATTATCAGCGAGTTTAATAATCGTTGCAATGCTTGTATGGTTTGGTTGCGCAGCAAAAACTAATATAAGCAGGATCAAGCCGGCAGAAGTTTCTCTTGGCGGCATTCGAACACTTGCCCTGCTTAACTTTGAAGGCAGGTTTGGTGAAACAGTAAGAAGCGATTTTTACAATAAATTAAGCGAGGTGCCACACTTCAATCTTATCGACTCCTCAAAGACAAATGCCCTGGATCAGGTTGTCTATGATCAGGTAGATGATCCGAGATTTCTTCCGGATCTTGAAAATCTTCATGCAGATGGAGTAATTACAGGGCGGGTAACAGCTAACATTAATGATATCCGGGGTTATGACCAGGTACAGATGAAGGAAGGTACTGGTCGGTATAAAAAAGAAAAAAATATTTTTGGTAAATGGGTGGACGTAGAAATTAAAAAAACTGTGCTGAAACGCGTACCTTATATCATACGCCAAGCATCCCTAACCACTGATTTTAAAGTATTTAACCTTAAAACAAAGCGAGTTATAGCGACCAAAAAAGTTACAGAAAATTATAATCAGAAGTTTGGGGGTAACAAAGAATATGCACTTTCTGTATTAGGAGGGATGAAGTTAAGCCGGTTACCGGCTCAGAATCAAACCTTAAATGAGCTGTCAGCCAGAGTTGCGTCTCAGCTTGTCGCAAAAATTTCTCCAACCAAAATTAACCAAACCATAGAGTTTTGTGACGGCGGAAAATTTGGTTATGGTGGTAATGCTATGATAAAACGCGGCATAGAATTCGCCAAGCGTGGATTATGGGACGAGGCAAAAGATATCTGGCAGGATGTAATTAAGGCTGAACCGAATAACGCGGCAGCCTATTATAATCTGGGCATAGCCTATGAAAATATCGGTGATCTGGAAAATCTTAAGAAAGCAAGAACAATGTATAAAAAAGCGATAAGATACGGGGATAATAAACTTTTCATGAATGCATTGGCAAGAATTCAATCTGCGATCAAAGACCGCCAGCGATATGAACAACAAAAAAACATGCTGCAAAAAACTCCGGTTAAAAAAACACAGGAAGAAAAAGGAGTTCGAGTATATTAATTATAAGGAGGTATTATGACTTTGAAAAACAAAAAAATTATGATGGGATATTTTATTTTGGGAATTATATTGCTTTTTGTATCAACCGGCTACAGCCAAATGGTGACTGTTATAGGGCAGGGAATGGATCGTAAAAGCGCTGTTGCTGATGCTCAGCGGGCCGCAGTTGAAAAGGGTATAGGGACTTTAATCGATTCCAAGACCAAGGTCGCTAATTTTGAAGTGCTGCAGGACAAAATTTATTCGAGAGCAAGCGGTTATGTAACCAATTATAGTATATTGTCTGAAGGGAAAACTCCGGATGGTTCAATGTATACCGTAACTATGCAGGCTGATGTACAAACAGCTTCGATAAAAAATGACTTAAAGGCAATCGGGATTCTAATGGCTCAAATCGGCAACCCCCGATTTATGGCGATTTATATTCCCGAAACCAGAAGTTCGATGCACAGAAATTCCAGGGTGGTCAGGGCCGCAGAGCAGGCAATTAACGGTGTTTTTGCCAGAAAAGGCTTTATAGTCCTGGATAAAATGTTCGTTAATAATGTTTACAGCGAGATAGAACAGGCTGGCCGTATTGATGTGGATATGGATGACCTTTCCGCGCTTGCTTTAAAATATAAGGCAGACCTGCTTCTTGTATATGATGTGCATGCAGCAAGTAAGACCGGTGGATCAAGCAAGTATTTTGGCGGCGTCATTGTTGAAATAGCATTGCGTGCCGTTGCTCCGGCCACTGCAGATCTTATAGCTCAAAAATCGGGCGATCTGTATGTAAAAACCATGAGAGCAGCAGGAAATTATTATGAAAATATGCAGGCCGCAAAGGCTTCGGACACATTAGGGAAAGCGATTGCAGATGCTTTAATTGAAGATACACTGTCTTATTTTGAGCGTGCTGTTCACGCTGGAACCCGTTTTGATATATGGTTTAAAAACTTTTCAGAACAGGAAACCTATGTAATAGTTGATGTAATTGAACAAATGACCGGTTTTAAGGACAAGCATGTTAGAAATGAATCGCCTGGAAATTTTCAGCTTGATGTGAACTATCAGGGAAGAAAATTCGATTTTAAAAGGGAGCTTTACAGGGGCTTGCAGGCTCAGGGCATTCTGTTTGATACCCAGCAGTCTAAGGGAAATCGTTTCCTGCTTTTCAAAAAAGGAAGCGACAATCCATTTGGAACAATTAATATTAATTAACTGTAATTATTAAGGCTGTAAGCTAAACGCCTATAGCTTACAGCCTGATGGTTTACAATTATCGGTTAACGGTTGAAAAAAACAGAAGGCATGGAGAATCATGGGGTTCTCTTTTGAAGATGTTGCATGGTTCATTGAAAAAACCGTGAACTGTGAACCGACAACCGTGAACAATTACTTTTTATTTCAGGTTACAGTCAACCCTGTCCGGCTCAAAATCAACCACCTCAAGGTTGTTTTTGCCAAAACTCAAGCCATCCATAAGTCCGGCAAGCTCTTCACTCGTGCCCTTAAAGCGCAGGCTCAGCATCAGCAAGCCCCCGGTTTTATTCCATCCTTCTTTTTTGCTGCTTACAACTTTTTCTATAAGTTCAATATTAGATGTGACCAATTTGTATTTCTGAAAGGATGTTACGCCGGTTATATGGAGCTTAAGAGGAGCGCCATTATTGAGGAAATCTTGGAAAGAGTTGGTGATGGTATCAACCAGATATTCGTCAACAGCTTTTTGAGCCGCTATCTGCAGAGCTTTGCCTGCGCCGGTCAGCGGACTGATATGTACGGAAATTCCGTTTTTTAATATAGAACCTAACAAAAGTCCTGTCTGTGTTTGAATAACCTTTAGCTGGAGACTCGCCTGAAGCGATTTAAGGCCGGAACCTGGATATGCCTCACCGATGTCCTGAACTAAGGCCTTACCCACTATCACATACTGAGACCCAAAGTCCAATCCCAGTCTCTTGGCTGCGGCAATATTCCCGGCTAAAGCCTGCCTGCTTTGGTCAAGGCTCTTTATTTTCTCAATCTGCGCACTGTCAACCAGATCAAAACCCTTGGCTGCGAGCAGGGAGGACATCTCGGTTTCGGCTAAACACATACCCATATTGTCCATACCGATATATTCTTCTTTTATTAAAATCATAAGCCTGGGCCGTTCCATGCTGTCAAGCAGAATTTCCATAGCCAAAAGATCGTTTTTTATTTTGTCCATTGAAACAGTTGCGCTTAACCTGACGGTGTAAAGGCCTTCAGCCTTTTCTTCTCCCAGAATTGTAAAACGGGTTATATAGCCCTGTGTTCGTGACAGAATCCTGTCTTTTTTGATTGCAAAATTTTCGACTTCAGTCTTAGATTGAATAAAAACACCGACAGCCAGTTCCACAGCCGAACGCTGAGCCTGACGCATGGCATCCTCTCTGGAAAGAAAACTGCTTCCCTCAACTTCAACTGTTTTTTCTGATGCAATAGCGCCTGTTGTACAAACAACCAGTATGGCCAGTATTACTATAACCGGAAAAAATCTGTTCATTGTTTTAATCCTTGTACGCTATCAAACTGTTGTTTATAGACGGGATCAAGTTCTATGCTCTTTTCAAACAATTCTCTGGCCTGTGTCCCGTTATTTCGGTCCTTTTTTGTTAAGGAATTATTTACTGATTATAATGAGGCGCTACTTTCAGGAAAGACTTGACTCTTCGAATGCCTCCTGTATTTTTAGCATAAGCGATAATTTTTTCTACCTCTTTTTTTGACCTGACAATACCTACAAGCACTACATTACACTGGACGGTTGTTATTTCGATATTAGTTGACCATATATCTTTATCCTTGATAAGTCTGGTTTTAAGTTTTGTTGTAATGGCGATATTATCTGTTGCCCTGCATGGATCACCCTTTTTCTTTTTAAGAAGATATGTTTCTACGTCTTTTGCTCCCTTTATATTAGCGGCAAGTTCTATGGCCCTGTTTTTCTGTTCATCTGTGTCATACTCCCCAATGAGGTAAATATAACCATAATAACATGCTACATCAATATCAAAGGTCTTTACAGTCTTATCCTGAATGAATGCATCTAAAACCAGAGTTTTAATTTTTATGTCACTTACAATTGTATTTATACTGCGTTCATCCACTGCCATATTATAAGTTGTAAAGACGGGTATGGGTACAAATCCAGTACATCCATAATTTATTATTATAAATATAAGACATGATATTGCAATAAAATAACTTTTCATTTAATTCTACTCTATTATCAACGGTTTTTAAAAGTTCAAAAAAACAGGTTGTTGCGAGCGAAAGTCAATTAATGTCGTTTGCGAAATGACTTTCAAATAAGTCAATTATAATTTTTTGATATAATTGACAAGTTATTTTGGTCTGCGGTCCCGCAAAGCGGCATAGTGAAGCTTTTTACTGGAGCATCCTGCTTGACGGCGTCTTAAAAAACTGCATTATGCCGCTCTGCAACGCTTGAAACCAGAATAACTTTAAACAATCAGACTTCAGCTATGATTAAATTAAAACTGATGCGATAACTGGTAAAAACTACTGTTGAGTTATTTGAAAGTCACTAATTAAAGCATGATGGCTAAAATGTATATTTTTTATTGCTTTTTAATTTGACTGTGCAATAACCTTCGAAATCCTTGAAAGAGGTAATAAGCTTTTTATAAGGTTGTAAATGATTGACACCTAAATAACCAGGTGTTATATTTTTTTTTGAAAAAATAATATTAACCGCTGTTTGACATATAATGAGACTTTTGAAAAATGTTCAATTTCCAAAGGACTCAAAATATGTTTTTCAGCCTTTTGAATAATCAATAAAATATTTGGGTTACACACATAAATAGGAGGAATATATGTTTGGAATCGGTATGCCGGAACTAATCATTATTCTTGTTATCATTCTGATAATTTTTGGAGCTGGGAAACTTCCTGAAATTGGAGCAGGTGTAGGCAAGGCCATAAAGAACTTCAAGGGCGCTACAACAGATAATGAGGAAACAAAAACGGACAAAATTGATGAGGGTAAAAAATCCTGATTTTTTAAATGATTATAATTAAAATATGCCAAATTGACGCATAAGAGTCTATATATATAAAAAAATAAATTATGAGTATTGGGGATCGCAGGAAGCCTTCATTTGGTTTTATTTCCACAAGATTTGCAGGGCTGGACGGAGTTTCGCTTGAAACAAAGAAATGGGCTGAAATGCTTACTTCAAAGGGTTGCCCTGTATATTTTATGGCAGGATTGCTTGATACTGACCCCGCCATTTCTCATCTCGCACCCAAGGCCTTTTTTAAACACCAAGAGATCATTGAAGTACAAGACGCTATTTTTGTAAAAAAAAAACGTACTCCTGAAATCAGTAGAAAAATCCAGGAGCTGAAAGAAGAGCTGAAACTTGAAATTGTAAAATTTCATGCGAAATTTGAATTCGAAATTCTGATTGTAGAAAATGCTTTGGCAATTCCTGTAAATATTCCGCTCGGTCTTGCGATAACAGAATTTATAATTGAAACAGAAATACCAACAATTGCTCATCATCATGATTTTTTCTGGGAAAGAGAAAGATTCTACAGCCCAATTTCTACAGATTATCTGAGAGCAGCATTCCCACCAGTACATCCAAAAATACAACATGTAGTAATTAATTCTATAGCCGGGCAGAGCTTTGGCAGTTTTACAGGAGCAAGCTGGACGTTAATTCCCAATGTTGTTGATTTTAAAGTTCTGCCACCTCAAATAGATGATTATAATCATGACTTAAAAAAAGAAATCGGCCTTGACGAAGACTCTTTACTGGTACTTCAGCCTACCAGAGTTGTTTCAAGAAAAGGCATAGAAACCGCTGCTGAAATTGTCAAAAGGCTTGACCACCCTAAGGCATCCCTTGTTATAAGCCACAAAGCCGGAGATGAAGGTACTGATTATTTAATGCGAATTGAAGAATTCGTAAAACTGATAAATGTCGACCTTAAAATAATATCCGACAGAATCGGCTTAAAAAGAGGTTTTGACGAAAACGGCAGGAAAATATATACATTGTGGGACGTTTATCAGCATGCAGATCTTGTAACATATCCATCAGCATATGAAGGATACGGCAATGCCTTTGTTGAAGCCATTTATTTTAGAAAACCCATAGCTATTAACAGGTATTCAATTTTTGTGGCAGACATTGAGCCAAAAGGTTTTGATTTGATTTCCTTTAATAGTTACATAACGCAAAATACAGTTGACGAAATAAATGCTTTACTAAAAAATCCTGAGCGCATCGCTAAAATGGTTGAAAAAAATTATATGCTTGGATGGCGTTATCTTTCATATGAAATGCTTGAAGAAAAAATTGAACAGCTTTTAATTAATTATTACGGATCATGATAAATGAACACCAATTCCCCACCCTGCCATTTAAGGATCATCTCCCGATTAGTTGTAGTCAATTCTTGCTCGCCTCTGGCGAGAAGCTAAAACAAGTGGGTTATTTCTAATTAAGCGGGTGTAATCTCAGAGGGTACAAGGGGTCAAGGATTCAAGGG
>Ga0207996_1000443_pt1 | contig 37160 bp, 27 predicted proteins | sample AntAceMetag02UKG_FD_184773 | JGI IMG/M metagenome (GOLD analysis project Ga0207996, IMG submission 184773) | Saline lake microbial communities from Ace Lake, Antarctica - Antarctic Ace Lake Metagenome 02UKG (SPAdes) (version 2) | ecosystem: Environmental > Aquatic > Non-marine Saline and...
AATCTGGGAACAGATCCATTCACAATTGAATGCTGGGTAAAATCAGAAAATAACGAAGCAAGCTATTTTATAGAAAAAAGACAAAAAGATGGGCACCAATGGCTGTTTACGTTATCAGCAGGCAGGCCTTATTTTAATTATAATGATGGCAATTCAAATTATGCTTACAAGGTAAGCAATACAGTATTGCAGCAGGGTCAATGGTATCATCTTGCTGCCGTTGTAGATAGACCGAGTTCTTATCATCCAATTATTTATGTTAATGGTGTAGTCGGTAAGGGTCGCATAGGGCAACAAGGCAATCCTGAAACTGCTAATATGGATAATACAGGAAATCTGTACTTTGGCAGAAACACATATAGGAACGCAAAGAATTACTTCAATGGCTCAATAGACGAAGTCAAAATTTACAATAGAGCGTTGACAGAAACAGAAGTAAAAAATCATTATAAAATGGGAAGCCAAGTATTTTAAGATTCCATTTAGGGATAGTAGGGTGTGAAAAAACTTAGTTTTTTTGATTAAGCGCTTGACAGCTTAGAATTTAGGGTTTTCTGAACTAAGTTAAAAGATGATAGAGATATTAAAAGCAATAGAAGAAAAGGTTCTAAACGGGATACAGCCTGCTAATGATGAGATTTATAGTCTTCTTAAAACAGAGAACAATCTGACAGGCTTTGTATCCGTAGCAGATAAAATCCGCAGGAAATTTAAAGGAAAGAAAGTAAAATTCTGCTCTATTGTAAATGCAAAATCCGGCATGTGTGATCAAGACTGTGCTTTTTGCGGACAGTCGTCTTATCACAAAACAAAAATTCCTAAATATTCCCTGTTAGATACAGAAACAATAGTTAAGTCTGCAATGGATGCTGCTCATAACGGCGCAACGGAATTCTCTATAGTAACCAGTGGTAAAAGCATAAATTCCAGAAGAGACCGTGTGAAAATAAAAAGTGCGATAAAAAGGATTAAAAGTGAAACCTCTCTGGAGTGCTGTGCGTCTCTGGGAATTTTGGGCAAGAATTTTTTGGAGGAGCTAAAAGATGCTGGCCTGGATAGATATCATCATAATCTTGAGACATGTCCAGGTTTTTTCTCTCAGATTTGCACAACGCGTCCTTATCAAGAGAATATAGATACAATCAGAGCAGCTAAAGAAGCAGGGTTGATTACATGCTGTGGGGGCATATTTGGTATGGGGGAGTCTTCTGAGCAGAGAATAGAATTAGCTCTGACCTTGAAAGAATTAGATCCTGACTCTATTCCCATAAATTTTCTGAATCCTGTTAAGAATACCAGGCTTGAGAACAGATCCCTGCTAGAACCTTTGGAAGCACTAGAAATAATAGCTATATTTCGGATTATTTTCCCAAGAAAGGATATTATTATCTGTGGGGGTAGGGAAGTTGTATTGCGGAGTCTTCAGCCAATGATGTTCCTTGCAGGAGCAAATGGTATGATTCTAGGAGATTACCTGACTACAAAGGGAAGAAGCGTGAAGCATGACTTAGATATGATAAAAGATTTGGGACTCAATAATGAGTAAACTCAATTTTTTTGATGAAGAACTTTTTGGTTTAGAGAAAAAAGGTTTGTATCGTACGTTAAAAACATGTTCTAAGTTTAAATCTTCAAAACTGGTTCTTGATGGAAAAGAACTGATTAATTTTTCATCCAATAATTATCTTGGTTTAGCAGATGATCCTATTCTGAAGGAGGCTGCATGCAACACTATAGAAAAATATGGTTGCGGCAGCACCGCGTCACGTCTTATGTGTGGAAATTTAGCTCTCAACGAGGAATTAGAAAAAAGAATAGCAGAATTCAAGCGGACAGAAGCAGCTCTTATATTTAGTTCTGGCTACATGGCTAATATAGGTGTGATCTCTGCTTTAATGGGAAGGCAGGATGTTATATTTGCGGATAAGTATAATCACGCAAGTCTTGTAGATGGCTGTATATTAAGCAGGGCAAAACTTATACGATATCCCCATAAGGACGTAAAAAGCCTGAAACAAATTCTTAAGAACACAGGTAAATATGGCAGACGCTTGATTGTTACTGACTCTCTCTTTAGCATGGATGGAGATATAGCGCCTTTACCGGAGATTATAGAATTGGCAAACACATATGATTGTATGGTAATGATTGATGATGCACATGCAACAGGTGTGTTGGGAAGAACGGGCCGAGGAAGTGCGGAATATTTCGATATTCCTGAAGAAGCTATAGATATTCATATGGGCACGTTTGGAAAAGCTCTGGGAAGTTTTGGAGCATATGTAGCAGGGTCTAGAAAGCTCAAGGAGCTTTTGATTAACAAAGCACGAAGCTTCATTTTCTCAACAGCTTTACCGCCGTCTGTTATAGGTTCTGTTATTGCTGCTATATCAATTCTTGAGATGGATAATACCCGAATAAAAATGTTGAATAAAAATGCCGGTTATTTTAGGAACCAGTTGCAAAAAGAAGGATTTAATATTTTAGACACGAAGTCACAGATAATACCATTGATAGTAGGGGGAAATGAAAAAGCTATACAACTCAGTAGGTTCTTATCGCAGAATGGAATCTTTGCCCTGGCTATCAGACCTCCTACTGTTCCTCAGAACACTGCAAGGATAAGGTTTTCAATCACAGCAGTTCATAGCAAAGAAGAACTTAGTTATGCGATAGAAATAATTAAAAAAGCTGGTAAGAAGTTCGGGATTACTCAGTAACTATTCATTGCTATCAAGGATTTTTAAAGGATGCTTTACAAAATAGTCCTTGCTGAGTATTTTTTTGTCCTTTTCACTGATCTTAGTGAATTTTAAACTCAGCTTATATCCAGACCATGCTGGTTCTGATTTTACTACCTCTGCAACAGCTTTAATTTCTTTTTTAAGATTCATAAGACGTATTGTTACTTTAAGAGACGTTAAAACAGGAATATCCTCTTTTGTAAATACAAGCGCTCCACCAACACTAATATTTTTAGCCATGCCTTTTCCACCATCATATGATATAAAGTACGCTCTTTTTCTATATAAAATAGGAAGATTTACATTGAACCTTTGATATTTCCTTCTATCCGTAATCACTTCATCCCTCCAAATTTCTTCACGAACGTAACATATGCCTTTTTATCTGTCAAGCCTTGGGTCAAGTATATCTCTCAGCCCTTCGCCTAACAGGTTATAACTAAGTACTGTTATAAGGATAGCAAGTCCGGGGAACGCTGTAATCCACCACGCGAATTCTATTGTTGATTTACCAGTTGAAAGCAGATTCCCCCAACTTGATGTTGGCGGCTGGACTCCCAGTCCAAGGAAGCTTAAAGCAGATTCTGTAAGTATTGCTCCAGCTATGCCAAAAGTAGCAGCAACATATACAGGAGCCATTGCATTTGGCAGAATGTGGCGAAAGATAATTCTCATATTGCTTGCGCCCATTATTTTCGCAGCTTGAGTAAATTCGCGTTCTTTAAGACTGAGGAACTCTCCTCTAACAAGTCTGGCAATACCCATCCAGCTGGTTAAGCCAATAATTATCATTATATTGGTTATACACGGTTTTGTTATTGCTACAACTGATAGAATAAGAAAAAAGCTTGGAAAGCAGAGCATCATGTCAACAAATCTCATTAAGACTGAATCAATCCTTTTACCGTAGTAGCCGGCAATGGAACCAATAAAAATACCTATTATGATTGAAATACCTGTTGCTACAAATCCTACCTTAATAGATACACGTGTGCCCCATATTATTCTTGATAGCACGTCGCGGCCCAGGCTGTCAGTTCCAAGTATATGATTATTTTGAAAAGGTTTCAGAAATATATCATCTACATTTATTTTATTCGGGTTATGTGGTGATAGAACAGGCGCAAAAATGCCAACAAAGAACATCGCAAAGATAATAACTATTCCGAAAAAAGCCAGTTTATTTTGCTTAAACTTAGTTTTTCTCATACTTTATCCTTGGATCAGCAACGCCATAGCATATATCTGCAAGGAGATTTCCGATTAATGTAAGAACTGCTCCCATAGTGAGAATCCCCATTATAACAGGATAGTCTCTGGACATTGCGGACTGAAAGAATAATCTGCCCATACCTGGAATTGCAAATATACTCTCTATAATAACGCTTCCCCCAATTAGACCCGGTACAGAAAGACCTAGAATAGTGATAAGAGGTATTACAGCGTTCTTTAAGGCGTGTTTGTAAATGACCTTGAATTCGCTCAAGCCTTTTGCTCGCGCTGTTCTTATATAGTCCTGATTCAGCACTTCAAGCATATTTGATCTCATATATCTGGACATACCTGCAATTCCTCCAAATGCGCCTATAAAAACAGGCATTATAAGATGCCTGCCAAAGTCAGTTAGTCTTTGGAAATAACTCATCTGGTCGTAGTTCAATGAGTGAAGCCCTGAAATAGGAAGCCATCCGAGTTTTATACTAAAAAGAATGATAAGAAGCAGCGCAAGCCAGAATGACGGCATTGAAAAACCAACGAATACGAATACTGTTGAGAATCTGTCAAACCATGAATGCTGTTTTGTGGCTGATGCAATTCCTACAGGTATTGCAATAAGAAGTACAAATATGATTGATAATACATTGATCATCAGAGTTATAGGAAGTGTTTCTAATATTTTCGCACGTACAGATCTGCCGTCTGTAAAAGATGTACCAAAATCAAGACGGATTATTCTTTTAAGCCATGCAGCATACTGAATATACAGCGGTTTATCCAGTCCATATAATTTTTCCAGCCTCTCTCTTGTTTGCTGGGATATTTTAGGGTTGAGTTGTGTTTGAAGGTCTGTTGGCTTGCCCGGTGCAAGGTGTATTACTGAAAATGTAATTATGCTTATGCCTAAGAGGAGCGGGATAATGCCAAATAAGCGTCTGATTATATAATTACCCATTTCTTCGGAAGAATTCTACTGTTTTCTCAAACCCTTTGTACAGGTTGACACAAGGCTTCCATGAAAGAGTTTTTTGCGCTTTATCAAAAGATAAGATGCTTCGTTTAAGGTCTCCTTCTCTGGCAGGACCGTACTCACAATCTTTAGGAAAATCTATTATGCGCTTTAACGCACCAAATATTTCATTGACATCTGTTCCTTTGGCAGTGCCTATATTGAAAGCTCCGCATATATTCCGGTTAATAGCTGACATATTGGCTGCAACAATATCATCGACATATACGTAGTCTCTGATGCAATCGCCTTTGCCAAAGATTATGGGCTTTTTACCTGTAAGCATGGCTTTTATGAAGATAGCTATAACACCTGCTTCTCCATGCGGATCCTGACGTGGTCCATAGACATTTCCGTATCGTAACGCTACATAAGGAAGATTATATTCATGTTTGTAGAATGAGAGATAGTATTCAGTTGAAAGCTTTGAAACTCCGTAGGGGGAAAGTGGACAGAATGGCTCGTTTTCTGCTGTGGGCACGTTTTCTGCCTCTCCGTAAACAGTTCCTCCCGAGGACGCAAAAACTATTTTCTTCACATTGTATTTTACGCAGTTTTGCAGGATATTAAGTACTCCCAATATATTAACATCCGCATCAAAAACCGGTTTTTTCATTGATACCGCGACACTCATCTGCGCAGCGAGATGGTCAACGCAATCAGGTTGTTCCTTTTTGAATACATGTTCCAGCTTTTCACTGCGGATATCAATGTTGTAGAATGCTGCTTTTGGATTAATATTTTCCTTTTTCCCAGTTAAGAGATTATCCACTATTACGACCTGATGACCTTCATCAATCAATTTATCCGCAATATGTGAACCTATAAATCCTGCTCCGCCTGTTACCAATATTTTCATAACATCCCCCTGAATCCCCCTTCAAATGGGGACTTTTTATTCGTGTGTTTTAATTTTTGTAATTATAGCATAAAAGATAATTATTAATTACTAATTTCTAATTTTCAAGTCCGTCTGCCAAACATCCCCCTGAATCCCCCTTCGAAGGGGGAATAGTTTGACCGCAGGTGAAACTAGGGGGATGTTGTTCTACTCGCTTTCTTCTCTCCAGTACTTCACCGGATCGCCTGGAGGTGCGACGGCTGGAGGAGCAGCTGGATCAGCGATTGTGAATGTAACACAGGCAGGGGTTTGATCCTCGCCAGCAGAATCCATTGCTGTGCCACCATTTCTAGCTTTTACTCTGAAAACATGATTACCATATCCTAATGAATTAATCGTTTTCGAAGTTGCGGCAGTTAAGTCATCCCAATCGCTTCCATCAATACTATATGCAAATTCGTAAGGTGTTACATTTCCTCCTTCTCCTCTAAACTTAAACACTGCATCATAGCTTCCATTATCATCAGTTATAATCCCTGCAGGTCCTGAATATATAATTGTGTTTGGAACAGGAGCAAGGCACTGGAAATAATAGGTGTCATAGTCCTGGCTTTCATTGAGAGCCTCGTCTTTTGTCTTAATCCTGCACCTATACCAGTATGTGCTTGCATCAATATCTGTAAATGTTGAAGAGCCTTCATCCGATGTTGGAGACCATGGTTGATATGATGTCCAGTCATATCCAGTGACGACACCGTAAGTTCCCGCTGTTTTATCTGTGTTATCATTCAGCTCAAGTTGTGTGCTGAATGCGCACAGAAGCGGGCTGTCGTTCTCAGAATTGTCCTTAAACTCAAAGCCTGCGGATGTTGAGTAATTCGCTTCTCTTGGGCCTTTAGTGATATTTGATACAGGTCTTAAAAGATCAACATTAATGAAGTATCCCTTATTTGTAGTAGAACAGCCCGAAGTTTGAGTTGCGTAATAGGTGGCTGCTCTATGCGAATATCCCCAGTTTCCAGCTTTGTCTTTCTGCGCAAACTGAATAAGCACATTCTCTCCTTTTGTAGCATAGTCGGCTGAGCCCGGATCAAGACTGGCAATTGAATAGCGGTAATCACCTGCGCCTGTACCAGGATCCGAATCAGCATCTTTTCCAGTTAGATTATCCTGTGCAACTATGTATCTATCCGTCCATATATTCGTGTCAGCTTTTGCCCATGTTGCTACATCACTGGTTGCATCTCCAGTATCTAACCCTTTCCAGTTAGTTCCACCGTCTACTGAATACCTGTATCTTATACTTGTGTCGTCTTCATCCAATCCGGAACAATCAGTTTCTCTATTTGAATCAGGGTTCTTCTCCTCAACCTTTACCCTTATACCGGAATCATCAGCAGAACTATCGATATTGAACCAGACATATTCGGAATTATCTCTGTAGGACGTACGTGTGGTACTTTCAGGATAGCTTAATATTCCTTTTGCTCCTACACTTGTCCATAATGTATTTGTCCCGCTATTTGCACAGACAGTACTGGTATATCCTGATGCAGATACTGTCCCGTCCACTCCCCCTGTAGTATTTTCAGATCCAGGCGGTGTGATATCCCGCATCACATATATTATTGACGTATCCTGTCTGTCTTTTGTTGTGCTGTCAGGCTGGAAATTTGTCGGATCCGGCTCTGTACCTTCACTGGTAGACACAGCCCTTGACTGCAAGACATATCCTGCTTCTGTAGAGAAGTTATTCGTCATCTGAGTTGCGTCTAGCGTGCATTGCCAAACAACTGTATCTCCTGGATCTGGCTCGGTATATTCCAATGCCCAGTCTCCTGCATCAGGCCCAAAGTTCATCCAGTCGCTCCACTCATAGTCATCTATATCCTCAGGCCATTCACCTGAATGAGCGCTCAACGCAGAAGTCTTTCTATAGCCAAGTCTTAAATTTAAATAACTTGTAGTCTTTAATGTCTCAACAAAAACTCTTATCTTTCCGTCAGGAACATCTGTGTTATCGCCTCCACTATCATAATTTTCCAGATTATAACACCAGGTTGTATCGGCTGAGTCAATCTCTGCGTAATTAAGAGGTAGTCCTGTTCCTCCCTCATCTTTCGGACACCATGTATTACTACTTCCGTGTGTTCCGTATCTATCCTGCCAGACCCTGCTCCATATACTGTCATCACTTGTTACATCATCATATGTCAATCTGACCCAGTAGAGATACGGAGTTGTGTCGTTACACATATTATCCGTCAGTGTCGCTTCGTAGCGGCAGTAGCGGTCTATCGGAAAAACCTTGAAATCGTCAAAAACTGCGGTCTCATCTTCTGCATATAATCCCGCCTTAGCTTTATAGGTTGAAGTATTAGAGAAACTGATCTTCTCTGCGTCGTTAACATACACTCTGTCCGTGGCGCCGTCAGAAGTTACCTTTAGCGTATACCATGTGTTTGTATTAATCGTCATGCTTGAACTGCCTTTTGAGACATCTGGACCGGAAGCGTTCATTGAATACGCCTTTACTCCACTTCCCTGTTCCAGATAGGCTACATAGCCGTAGTTAGTTCCACTACCCTTTCTATAGATAATACCCGCTTTTCCTGCTGCTGCCTTTATCTTTACCTTTACCTCTACCTGCTCATCATACCAGTTCGTGTTATCCGCGGTAATAGTAGCAAGACTGCTTAAACCGCTTATCTGAAGATATCCGGTATCGTCAGCAATGTTATCTATATGCCATGCCCCACCTCCTGCTTCTACTGTCCAGTCGTTTACAATAACTCCGTCATTAAAATCATCTGAAAAAAGCACAATATCGTCTATATCCGCGTTCTTGTAATACGGAGACCATGGAGACCAGCCCCGCGCGTCCATTTTGATCTGAGAAGCTGAGCGGGCGTAGTTGTAGATTCCAACTTCGTCAATTAAGCCGTCATGGTAACTATCAGTACATGTTCCTCTTCTACCTATGTATACTGCCTGGTTACCAGAATAAGTAAAAGCATCCGTATTGTCTATTCGTGTACCGCTGTCTTCAATGCCATTTACATAAAATTTTTGCTCGCCTGCAACTCCGGTATTAACATAAGCAATATGATGCCACTGATTTGCTTCGTAGGTATTGGCAGTATCCACACTAAGAGAGTGCCAAGTTCCATCGTGATATGCTATTTTGCCAGTATATAGCCTATCCTCTGTATAGCCTACATACCAACCCTTATAACTATCAGTATGTAGAGTATTAGATGCAACGGTATTACTCTTCCAATCAGCAGGGACAGATGAATTATAAACCCAGGCTTCTATTGTAAAAGCATCTGTTTTGACAAAATTTGTGACACTTGTCACTGGAGTTGCAACATAATCCCCTGTTCCATCAAAACTCAGACACTTCTCAAAAACCCCGTACTGAGACCACTTTGCATCTGTTATTGTTCCATCATTTCCATACACCGAAGAATCATAGGCGACTGTTGAACTAGGATTATCCCTATCCAGGTTATCAAAATGCCACAAGCCCACCGCACTGTCAGCGCCGGTTCCGTCAAGAATGCTTGAGGTAGTCTGTGTTCTGAGCCGCATCTGGGTTCCCCTCGCGTCCTGCCAGATTTCCTCAGTAGTTTTTGCGTAGCTGTAGATAGCAACTTCATCGATGAGTCCGTCGAAAAAAGTGCCATCTCCATCCCTCCCCACTAATAGAGGTATATCACTATCGAATATATCATAATTATAAACCGCACTCTTATCTTCTCTACCATTAAGATATATATAAGCCATATTATTTGCATTATCTAGCACTCCAACAACATGACACCATGTATCTAATGTCAAACTTGTATCGCTATCAAAATATAACCTATTAGTACCATTTCCCTGTGGACTAAGTAAAAACCTAACTTTATCTGCATCCGTTTTATACAACAAATAAGCCTGGTTATCTGTAGAGTTTTTAAATTTCCCAGCTATAGCTCCATATGTGCCTAATGAATTAGGTTTCACCCACGCTTCAACCGTAATCGCGCTGGTAATATTTAAACTCGTCGAATCAGGCACTTCAACAAAATCATCCACACCATCAAAACTCAACGCGCTCTGGAAAACTGCTGAATCCTCTGACGCTTTTCCCCACAGACAGCCGTGCACAATGCCCGTGTTGCTGTTTGTGGATTCATCATATACAGTGGAATCATTTGCACTTGTACCGCTCGCTAAATCCTCTCCCTCGTCAAAGTGCCAGAGAGCTACTAAACCACCCTCGTCCTTTCTCAGACGTGAGTCTCCTCTTTCATATGGATTATCTTCAGTGCTCGGAGCATTCCATTCTATTGTTTTCCAAACAACCTCCGAATCCGCGTCAAATGTGGAAGAAAGCAGCACACCTCTGGGAGCATTATCTCCCAGGTCGTATGCATCATCCTCCAGACTGTCTATTATTGATGTATCTGCATGAGCAGCTATTTCATCAGCACTTAATGCCCGGCTGTAAATCCTGACTTCGTCCATTGCGCCGGTGAAATAGTTACTACTCTCCTTACCCAGCGTGACACTGCTAGCATCAATGCCTGTATCAGCTACTACTACAGCAACATGGTGCCATTCGTTTGCCGGTACATTAGTAATGATTTCTTTAACTACTGCATTATCAACAGTTCCAATAAAATCAACATTACCAACAAGATAAATACTCCCATTAGAAGTCCCAGTAGTTGTAAAAGTTCCTGTAGTTGTTCCACTGCTTCCTGCGCTTATAGTCTTATGAGTATTATAGCTTCCATCATGAGTTTTAAAATATAATGTTCCCGCTGTTCTTGTCCAGTCAAAAGAACAAAAATAAGGTTTATCTACAGATACAACAGATGTTTGATATAATGCTACATCCCCTGGTTGGCTCCCATCCACACTTGCTATTCCACTACCTATAGTCCACGGAGCATTATCAGTCCAACCACTATCATCATCAAATCCTCCATTCGTAAGCAATTCACTCCCTAATGTTTCTACAACGCTACCATCAACATACACAGTTGTATTTGTGAAATTCATCGGGTAACTATTATGCATTATATAATAGCCTCCGCCATCTAAATCTAGCACATACTCAATGTCGCTGTCGGCTTTAATCCAATACTCAATAGTTTTTATATTACCAATATCACCAATAGTCACATAATCATCCGTACCGTCAAAACTTAACCCGCCCTTCCACACAGCAGAATCCTGATTGGATATCTCCCATCCCCACATGCATCCAGAGATTGTGCCATGATTAGCATTTGTGGTTGCATCAGAGAGAGTACTGTCTGTTGCACTTATTCCGTCAGCATCAACATAGCCAGTATCGTCAAACTTCCAGTAACCGGACAAACCTCTCTTTTCTGCTGACAAGTTTGCATGTGTAGCTATTTCATCTGCGCTTAAGGCCCTGCTGTAAATCCTGACTTCGTCCATTGCGCCGTCGAAATACTTAGTAGTGCCACTGTAAAGACTCTTTCCTATCCACAAAGGACCAGTATTAGACATATTAGCAGTTCCTGGACTACCATTACTCCCGGTACTGGCACTGCCGTCATTTACTCCATTAAGATAAATAGTTGGAAAATAAGGACTCTGCCTGTCAACAACGACAGCAAGATGATACCATGTATTTAGCTGTAATGTAGTACTGCTTACCCTATAAGCATAGTCTGTAGCATCGCCTGCATTATAATTAAAATAAGGTCTTGAAGCCGAAAGACCAAAGTATATTTGCTCCTGGTCTGCTTCGCGTTTTTGATAAAAACTTCCTGGTACATATCCGTCTCCGTCTAATTCTGTACCTGTTTTAATCCACATCTCAATTGTGAACGCACCAGTTCCAAAATTTCCTGCCGTATTTCCACAGTCAACATAATCACTGCTACCATTAAAACTCAGCCCATATCCCCACACAGCAGAATCCTGGGCTGTAGTTCCCCATATAGCTCCAGTGATTGTTCCGTCATTATTATTGGATGTTTGATCATAAGCTGTTGATCCAGTTCCCTCATTAAAATGCCAGTAACCAAGCAGTCCGGTATCTGTCATAGAAACTGCGCCTGCGGGATTATTTCCGTCCACGTTAATTCCTGTATCATAGCGCGTGGTGTCAGTGCTGGACCAGAAGAACGTTGAATCTCCGCCTGACCAGTCGGTCTGGGTCCAGGCATGTGCAGGAACAGAAGACAGGAAGATAAATAACAAATTAAAAATAACAAAACATAACATCCCCCTGAATCCCCCTTCAAAGGGGGAATGTTTCGCCGCAGGCGGAACTAGGGGGATGTTTTCCCCGCAATGACATGTTTTCTCTTTATTCATTTTCTTTTCCCTACTATATAAACAAGCAACTTTCGTGCCAAACATCCCCCTGAATCCCCCTTTGAAGGGGAAATGGTTTTGCCGCAGGCGAAACTAGGGGGATGTTTTTCTGTCAGTATGCATGTTTATGAAAGCAGAACTCCAGAATTGTTCTCAGGAGGATCTTTAGGTCAAAGGCTATAGACCAGTTCTCAATGTAATACAGGTCGTATTTGGTTCTTTCCGCAATTGATGTATTGCCCCTTAAGCCGTTTACCTGCGCCCATCCGGTTATGCCCGGTTTTACCCTGTGCCTTGACATGTATCCTAGTATGTCATTCTTAAACTTATCTACAAAGAACGACCTTTCAGGTCTTGGACCGATGATGCTCATATTCCCCCTGATTATATTTAAAAGCTGCGGGAGTTCATCAAAGCTCATCTTTCGCATAAATGTACCGACCTTAGTCCGTCTCGGATCTTTTTCCTGCGCCCATACAGGACCAGTATGTTCTTCTGCGTCCATACGCATTGACCGAAATTTATACATAGTGAAAATCTTATTATCCTGACCAATTCTCTCCTGCTTGTATAATATTGGCCCCTTTGAATTCAGCTTTATAGCTATTGAAAGAACTAATAATAATGGCGAAAGTATGATCAGCAGTACAGTGGACAATGTCAGGTCAAACACTTTTTTCAAGAAAAGATTTAAACCCTGAAGAGGGGATTCCTTAAGCCCTATTACAGGTATGCCGTCTATGTCAGCCACATTTACTTTGCTTGTTACAATTTCATACAGCCCCGGTACAATAGTGAAATCTACGTTCAACTCGGTGCATTTTAATATGATGTCTAAGGTGTCCTTGTTTGACACATTGGGTGAGGCAAAGATGATTTTATCAATGTTCTTTTCTCTTGCTATTTCGGGGATTTCAGAGATCCTTCCTAAAATTTTTTGATTATTTTCGTTTTCTGAAGAATCAATCTCTTTATCTGAAATATACCCGATTATTTTGTAGCCCAGCGCAACATGTTTCTGGATTTTAGACGCTATTGCTTTTGCAGTTTCATCTGTGCCAACAATAATTACCTTCCTAATGCCAAAACCTCTCTTTATAGCTGTTATTTGTATTTTTCTGATCACAGTGCTCATAAGCGTAATACACAGGAAGTTAAGGCCGGATGCATACGCGAATGTTAATCTGGAATAAGAAAACTGGCGGTACAGGAATGTTATAGCCATTAAAACCAGAGTGGCAAACACGACTGCTTTAAAGATGAGATATACTTTATCAATCGGCGAAATGAAAGAATTCTTCTGTTTATACAATCCGTGATATGAAAGCGATATCAACCAGATAGGGATTACAATTATCAGCAGTTTCAGATAAGGCTGGAAAGCGGGAATATACTCTGTAGGAACTTTGTGTATGTAAAAACGGATGTAATAGGCAAGCAAAAATGACACTACAGTCATCAGAGTGTCTGAAATAACAGAGAGTATTATGAAAGGAGACTGTTTTGGATTTCTAACCATTTCTTCTCTGACGGGCAGGCGCAAGGCCTGCCCCTACATTTTCTCGATTTCCACATTGTAGGGGCGGGGCTTGCCCCCGCCCGTTCCAATATGTTGTATATTTATTCATAATCGCATCCTTGATTTCCTTCTTGAATCTTTGCTTGTTAAAAGTAAGAGCGTTTTGTCGTATTTTATCCTTATCAAATCTCATTTTCTCAAAAGTTCTTACAGCTTCAATTAAAGAACGCGGATTTTGTTCTCTGAATAGAACTCCATTTAGACCGTGTTTAACTGTTTCCAGAACACCGCCTTCAGCGTATGCAATTACTCCTTTGCCGCATGACTGAGCCTCAAGAGGAGTTATGCCGAAATCTTCCTTGCCCGGGAATATAAAACCTTTGCACATAGCATAGTATTCGCGCAGTATATTATCAGGCTGCCAGCCTAAAAACGTTATGTTGGATTTTGCTAATGCTTTCAGCCTTTTCTCTTCCGGACCACTGCCGATTATTACAAGGGGCAGTTTTAACTCATTGAACGCTTTAATGGCTATATCAATCCTTTTGTAATAGGTTAATGCTGAGATAATAAGATAAAAGTTTTTATCTTGAGACATTGTCTCGGGCATCGGCGTGTAAAAGTCAGTATCTACAGGCGGATATATAACACTTGATTCTCTTCTGTAATAATGCTTAATCCTTGTCGCAACATGTTTTGAGATAGCAACGAAATCATCTACTCTGCGGGATGACGCTTCATCCCATACCCTTATACGGTTCATAAAAAAAGGCACAGTGAACTTAGAAACAGTGCCAAGCCGCTCATGGGAGAAATACTCATGATACATATCCCATGCGTATCTCATCGGCGTGTAACAGTAGCATATATGATAGGTTTCCGGAGATGTCAGGACACCTTTAGCAACGCAATGGCTGCTGCTCAGCACAATGTCATATCCTCTCATATCAAATGACTCTACAGCAATAGGAAAAAGAGGAAGGTAATTTCTGTATTTTGTTTTTGCAAATGGTAGGTTCTGTATAAAGGATGTTTTAATATTCATCCTGTTTATAGTATCTGTTACTTTCTCAGGTATATGAACGAGCGTAAAGATGTCTGCGCTCGGAAACAGCTCGCAGAATATCTCCAGACACTTTTCTCCGCCCCGCATGCCTGTGAGCCAATCATGGACTATCGCAATTTTCACCTAACATCCCCCTGAATCCCCCTTCGAAGGGGGAATAGTTTTGCCGTAGGCGGAACTAGGGGGATGTCTTCCAATTGGTTCATCACCAGTCCAGTAAGTAACTTAGGATAAAAATATGTGGATTTTTGGGGCATAACCTTTCCTTGAAGAGATATTTCTTTAATCTGGCTGAGCTTTGTCGGATTTAAGAACAGGACAACCTGATAATTTTCATTATCTAAACAACTTATTGCTTCTTCTTTGTCAGATACATACTTTATATTCTTCTGGCGCTTTACTTCCTCTTCTGTAATTCCAAGTACGTTTTCAATAATTATCTTATGCAGGATTGCAACATCAAGCTCTTTCCATGCTTCAGGTATATTTTCTTGAACAAGGGGTTTCAACCCCTTGTTTTTTAATGCGTAAAATTCTTCCTTTCCCATGTATAGACCAAATACATGTTTATCTATGTTTTTCTCCATATATTCGAATAGATCTTTTTTATTGGTCTGGATTACATCAAAATAGGCAGATAAATTTTGTTTGAATGCAGATTTGTCAAATTCAGGCAGATCTTTTAAAAGCCTATGTGTTGGAAAGACAACAAGTCCTGAATCATCCATTCCACATAAGTACATCATAATGAAGTTATAAGGTTCATTGCCGGTATGGTTGCTATTAGTTTTAGACAGTTTTTTCTTATAATTAAGAGCTGTTTCATATCTGTGATGCCCATCAGCAATAAAGACTTTTTCATTCTGTATGGCATTAACAATTGTGCTAATATCATCTTTGTCACTAACTGCCCATAGTTTATGCTCTTCTCCTTTTGTATCTGTAACATCTATGATAGGAGAGTCGGAAGTATATTTTTTGAGTATTTGAAATATAGTATGATTGGTGTCCTGATATAATCCGAATATTTGAGAAAGGTTCGCTTTACATGCATTCATTAATTTTAACCTGTCTTCTTTAGGAGCGCTCAATGTCTTCTCATGCGGAAGAACAGCTCCGGTTTTAAAATCCTCCAGTTTCAGCAAACATATAAAACCTGTTCTTGTTATATCGTCTCCGTCAATATTAAATATCTGCTGATATATGTATATTGACTGCTCATTTTCTCTGCTCAGGATATCAGATTCTAACCAGTGATTAAGTAGATTACGTGCAGATCTGTATTTGTCGTTTTCTCCGTCAGAATCAGGCAATATGAGTCGAGTAATATTATAAGGGCTGGAATTAAGATAGTTTCTTTTTTCCTGTTCGGAGATCACATCATATGGCGGCGAGACAACTTTTCCCAGGTTCTGTATTTTTTCTTTATTGTATCTGATTCCTTTAAAAGGTTTGATGACAGCCATAATAGGTAAAGCGTACTGCATTTGAGGATAAAATTCAAGCATTTTTGCACTTGTAATTTAATAGATGCTAAAGTATATTAATTCTCCGTTATTTATATATAAAACCAGAGGGCAATTCAACATGTTTGAGATTTTAGATGTAAAACAGTTGTCTGAAGAAATAAAGAGCATGGTGATCTCAGCGCCGGAAATAGCCAGAAAAGCGAAGCCAGGCCAATTTATAGTGCTTAGAATAGATGAGAAAGGGGAGAGAATACCTCTTACAATAAATGATTTTAATGCAAAAACGGGCAGTATTACTATAATATTTCAGGAGGTCGGAAAGACAACAAAAAAGTTAGGAATGTTAAAGAAAGGAGATTTCTTAATTGATGTTGCAGGACCTCTCGGACATCCCGGAAGAGTAGAAAAGATTGGAACAGTTGTATGTATTGGAGGAGGAGTCGGTGCAGCTGTTATATATCCTGAAGCCAGGGCATTAAAGGAGATAGGGAATACTGTTGTCTCAATAATTGGAGCTAGAAGCAGAGATATGGTTATCCTTGAAGACCAAATGCGAAAAATCAGTGATGAATTGCATATTACAACAGATGATGGTTCGTACGGAAGAAGGGGAGTTGTTACAGACCCGTTAAAAGAAATATTGACAAAACAGAAGGTGGATTTAGTTATAGCTATTGGGCCCATAATTATGATGAAATTTGTATGCATTATGACAAAGCAGTTCAACATTCCGACAATTGTTAATCTTAACCCCATAATGGTGGATGGCACGGGTATGTGCGGTTCATGCAGGGTGACTGTTGGGAATGAGATAAAGTTTGCGTGTGTTGATGGTCCTGAATTTGACGGGCATCTTGTTGATTTTGACGAGTTGACAAACAGAAATGCCAGATTTACCGAAGAAGAAAAGGAGCCATGCAAGTGCAAAAAAGACTCTTGATGCCTGAGCAGTTACCGCAGGATAGAATAAAAAATTTTAATGAGGTTGCTCTTGGATATACTGAGGATCAAGCGGTTGCAGAAGCAAAAAGATGTCTGCAATGTAAAAAAGCTCCGTGTATGCCGGGATGTCCTGTAGAAATAGATATTCCGGGATTTATAAAACTTGTTGCAGAACGCAAGTTTCCCGAGTCGCTCGATATACTGAGAAGAAAAAATAATCTTCCTGCTATTTGCGGTCGTGTTTGCCCCCAGGAAACACAATGTGAAATAGTATGTACTTTGAAGAAGAAAAATGAACCTGTTGCGATTGGAAGACTGGAAAGGTTTGTTGCAGACTGGGGGAGAAAAAACAGAGGGCAGAGGGCAGAATGCAGAGTGCATAGGTCAGAGGGCAGACCACAGGCAGCGGTTATAGGGGCAGGTCCGGCTGGGTTGACGTGCGCCGGGGATTTGGCAAAAACTGGTTGGAAGGTTACTATCTTTGAATCTTTACACGCGCCTGGAGGAGTATTGAGATATGGTATTCCTGAATTCAGAATGCCGAGAGATGTTCTTGATTATGAGATAGAATACGTTAAAAATTTGGGAGTGGAAATCAAGACAAATATTATAGTTGGAAGAACCATTACAATTGAGGAATTATTTGGTATGGGTTATAAAGCTGTATTCATAGGTACAGGTGCCGGGTTTCCGTATTTTCTCGGAATACCAGGTGAGAATTATAACGGTGTTTATTCTGCTAACGAATTTCTCACAAGATCAAATCTTATGAAGGCTTACAAGTTTCCTGAGTATGACACTCCGATTAAGGTAGGAGAGAGGGTTGCTGTAGTTGGGGCAGGGAATGTGGCTATGGATTCAGCAAGAGTTGCGCTGCGACTTGGAGCAAAAAAGGTTTGCATAATCTATCGCCGTTCACGTTCTGAAATGCCTGCAAGAGCTGAGGAGATTCATCATGCAGAGGAAGAAGGGATAGAACTTGACCTGCTTAGGTTGCCTATTGAGATAATAGGAGATAATAAAGGCTGGGTTAAACAGGTAAAGTGTCTCAAAATGGAGCTTGGAGAGCCCGACGATACAGGAAGAAGAAGGCCTCTTCCTATAGAGGGATCAGAGTATTTGGTAGATATAGATACAATTGTTATTGCAATTGGGCAAGGGCCAAACCCCTTGCTCTTATCTATGACCCCCGAGTTGAAATTAACCAGAAAAGGGAATATAGTTGCTGATAATATTACAGGAGAGACCTCTCTTAAAGGGGTATATGCCGGAGGAGACATTGTAACAGGTGCAGCCACAGTGATTGAGGCTATGGGAGCAGGCAAGAGAGTTGCCAGAGCTATAGATGAGAAATATGGATAAAATAGTGTGAAAGAGAAGATAATTGGCATTATAGGCGGAATGGGCCCTGCAGCAACATCTGATGTTTTTCGTCGAATATTACAACTCACTTCTGTTGAAAAGGATCAGGAACATATTCATATAATTATTGATAATAATCCCAAGATTCCGGACAGGTCTCAGGCAATATTCGGAAAAGGAGAAAGCCCTGTTCCTGCAATGATAGAATCAGGCAAAATGCTGCAAACAGCAAAAGCAGATTTTATTATAATTCCTTGCAATACAGCACATTTCTTTTATGACGAACTTAAAGGGCACCTCAGGATTCCAATAGTCCATATGATAAGAGAAGTTGCAAAAAAGATTCATAAAGAATTTCCCAATGTTAGAAAAGCTGGATTATTATCTACGCGAGGCACAATAAAAGCTGGGTTGTATCAGAAAGAGTTGATAGATTTTGATATAGAGATGATAAAACCTGATGAGAGAGTACAGGATATGGTTACTGAAGCAATATACGGCAGAGAAGGAATAAAGAGTGGGTATTTGCAAGGAAAGAGCAAGAAGTTAATTTATAATGCAATTGACAATCTTATAAACAATGGCGCAGAGCTTATAATAGGTGGATGTACTGAGATTCCACTTGTGGTAGATTCGGAAACAGTGCCTCTGCCGTTTATTAATTCCAATCAGGTATTAGCAGAAGCAGCTGTAAGCATAGTTAAAGGTAATTGATGCATAAGGATATAAAAAAGAAGCTTAAGCAGATTGATCTGGACCATATCTGGCATCCATTTACTCAGATGCAGGAGTATGGGAAAGAGGAGCCAGTTATAATAGAAAAAGCATATGATTCTTTTCTCGTTGATATTGACGGAAAAAAGTATCTTGATGGTGTCTCATCTCTCTGGGTTAATATTCACGGTCACAGAAAAAAAGAAATAGACAGAGCAGTAATAAAACAAATTAAGAAGGTGTCTCATACAACGCTTCTTGGATTGTCCAATACACAGACAATATGTCTGGCTAAGAAACTTGTTGAGATTACACCTCCAAATCTTAAAAGGGTGTTTTTCTCTGATAATGGTTCTACAGGAGTAGAAATAGCCTTGAAGATAGGTTTCCAATACTGGCAGCAGAAGGGAGAATTACAAAAAAACAAGTTTGTTTCATTTGTTGGAGGGTATCACGGAGATACTTTGGGCGCTGTTAGCGTTGGTGGGATAGATCTTTTTCATAAAAAGTATAAGCCGCTTTTATTTAACAGCTTTAAAGTACCTTATCCATATTGTTATAGATGTTCAAAAACATTTCGGCTATGTCATATGGCGTGTTTAAGGAAATTAGAAAATATATTGGAGCAAAAACACGAGAAAATTATTGGTGTGATTATAGAGCCGTTGGTGCAGTGTGCAGGAGGGATTATAGTAGCTCCAAAGGGTTTTCTAAAGGCAGTAAGCAAATTGTGTAAAAAGCATGGAGTGTTATTAATAGCAGACGAAGTAGCTACGGGTTTTGGTAGAACTGGAAAGATGTTTGCCTGTGAGCATGAAAAGGTGAGACCAGACATTATGGTCATGTCTAAGGGGATAACAGGTGGATATCTTCCTCTGGCAGCCACATTAACTACAGAAGAAATATATAATCAGTTTTTAGGTGAATACGATGAGCATAGGACTTTCTATCATGGGCATAGTTATACTGGGAATTCTCTTGCCTGCGCGGCTGCGCTGGCAAATATAAGGATTTTTGAAGAAGACAGAGTTCTTGAATCTCTGGAAGAAAAGATAGAATTTTTACAAATAGGGCTTAAAGGATTTAATAAGTTGGCTCATGTAGGAGATATCAGACAAAAGGGGATGATAATAGGAATTGAGTTGGTTGAGGACAAGGATAGACGGAAACAATATCCTTCAGGAGCGCAAATAGGGCATAAAGTGATTCTGGAGGCCAGAAAAAGAGGATTGATTATTCGTCCTCTGGAAGATGTCATTGTTTTAATACCTCCATTGAGTATTAGAATTAAGGAACTCAGCCATATTCTAAAAATAACTTATGATTCCATTCAGGCAGTTACAGAATAATTATATAATTGCATTGGCAGTGTGTGTATGTTTTCTTATTACATCATGTGCCAGGAGTAAGCCACGAGTAACACTTAATAAACATCCTCAGGCTCCAGATTTTGCGTTAATGAGTATTGATGGTAATAGAGTCTCACTCTCTTCATTCATTGGCAAAGTTGTTATTCTGGAGTTCTGGTATAGCTGGGATCCTCTTTCAAAAAAACAGGCAGAATACCTGCAGTATATACAGAACATTTATAGTAAGCGCGGAGTTGTAATTCTGGCAGTTGTGATGGATGAAGGGAGTTTGTATCCTGCAAAGTTATTTATAAAGAAATTTGCAATAACATATAAAGTTCTCATAGGAGAGAAGTATGTATATGAGCTGTATGGAGGCATTAAAAGTTTTCCGACCATATTTATAATTGATAGGCAAGGTAGAATATATGGAAAGGGATTTGGCTTGCAAAAACTGGATATATTGGAACCTGCTGTTTTAAAATTATTAGAGGAGTAGCTTAATGAACAGTGCAATTGCTGAGAGAATGTCCTTAATAGATTCTTCTGGAATAAGGAAGGTTTTTGCTTTGGCTTCTAAATTAAAGAACCCGGTAAATCTGAGTATAGGTCAGCCGCATTTTGATGTGCCGGAAGAGGTCAAAAGAGCTGCTGTAGAAGCCATCCAAAATGGATTGAATAAGTATACGCTTACTCAGGGTATACCTGAGTTGAGGGAAAAGATTAAGGTTCAGCAAAAAGAGAAAAGGAATACAAATCTTGAGGAGATAATGATCAGTTCCGGCACATCAGGACTGCTTCTACTGGCTTTTATGTGTCTTATTAATCCAGGCGATGAAGTTATTGTGTTTGACCCTTATTTTGTAATGTACAAACACCTGATCAGGATAGTTGGTGGAGTTCCTGTGTTTGTTGATACATATCCATCATTTAATATTTCTGTTGATAAGGTTGAGCAGGCTATATCTAGGAAAACTAAAATTATTGTAATAAACAGTCCATGCAACCCAACAGGTGCTGTATATAGCAAAGATCAGTTAAAAAATCTTGCTGACATAGCTAACAAACACAATATTCTTATAATTTCGGATGAAATTTATAATGAGTTTGTTTATGGGGAAGATTCTGTTTCAATTGCGGAAATCTATGAAAACACATTAGTGCTAAATGGGTTCTCAAAGACCTACGCTATGACAGGGTGGAGACTTGGCTGGGCCGGAGGGCCGAAATGGCTATTGAATGAGATGATTAAATTGCAGCAATATACTTTTGTTTGCGCTCCTTCAATTGTTCAATATGCAGGACTTAACGCATTAGAGTATAATCCGACTCACTTAATAGATTCATATAAAGAGAAAAGGGATTTGATGTATAATGGCTTAAAGGATTATTTTGATATATTAAAGCCAGCAGGCGCATTCTATATGTTTGTAAAGACTCCGGATGGGGTGGCTGACGAAGAATTTGTTAGGGAAGCTGTGGAGAACAATTTGTTAGTCATACCAGGAAATGTGTTTTCAGAAAGAAATACCCATTTTCGCATCTGTTACGCTGCAGAAAATAAAGTGCTTTATAAAGGCATAGAAATTCTCAGAAACTTATCAAGGAAGTAAGATGTCTAATTTGTCTGCAATAGTTTTGACCTATAACTCATCCAGAACATTAGAGAAATGTCTTGAAAGCATTAAGTGGATAACTGACATAGTTATAGTAGATTCAGGAAGCACGGACGGAACAATTGAAATAGCTAAAGCCTATACTGACAGGATATATTATAACAAGTACATAAATTATGGGAGACAACTGAATTGGGTGCTTAAGAAGATAACGAGTGACTGGGTATTGGTAGTTGACTCTGACGAAGCAGTAACAGCTGAGTTATCCAAGAACATAGAAAAACTTATAAAAAACAGGCCTGCTCTGAATGGCTATTACATAGCTCGCAGGAATTATTTTTTGGGAAAACCAGTTAACTATTGCGGTTGGTATCCTGACTATGTCCTGCGACTATTTCGGCGCGAGGAAGCAGTATACAAAGATAGGGAATTAGGTTCAAGTGTTGAGTTGAAAGGAGAAAAAGGCCATTTATTCGGAGATTTGGTCCATCATCCGTACCGTAATCTGGAGCATTATTCCCGCAAGTTCAATAGATATACAGGCTTAGCTGCTAAGGAAATACTAAAGAAGAAACGCAGGATAGGGATATTTCATTTAGTTCTATGGCCTTTTGGTAAGTTCTTCAAAATGTATATTCTTAAAAGGGGTTTTTTGGATGGAGCTGTAGGAATAGTAGTATGTGCATTAGGTGCTTTTTATGCGTTCTCTAAATATGCAAAAGCGTGGGAAATGTCCAGGAATATATGCTTAAAAAAATAAATACAAGGCAAGTTAAGAAAATTGTTATCAGAGGTGTTAACTGGATAGGTGATGCTGTCATGACTACGCCGGCAATCACACAACTGGCTAAGAACTTTCCAGATGCAAAAATTACTATTGTTGGAAAGGAATGGGTTAAGGATATCTTTATTGATAATCCATTCATTGAGGATGTTATTGTTTTTAATCCAAAGAACTTAGTTGCATACATCAGATTGATTAGAAAATTGAGAGAAGAAAGATTTGATATAGGCGTAGCCTTTCCCAATTCCTTTAGTTCAGCATTGTTTTTATTTTTACTTGGCACAAGGTACAGAGTTGGATATAAGACGGATTGTAGAGGTATGTTTTTAAACATAACTACTCCACGCACAGCAGATTTGGAATTTGAAAAGCTTAGGATAGATTATTTTTTAAACATAGTTGATTTAATAGGCAAGAAACCAGCGGGTAGAGAACTAGTTCTTAATGTTTCGGGAAAGGCCAAAAGCTTTGCGAAAAATTTTCTTAAGAAAAATGAGATAGATGAGAACGATACTATAATAGGCTTTAACCCCGGAGCTGCGTATGGGGAAGCGAAGTGCTGGCCTGTTAAAAAATACGCAGAACTAGGAAACAGATTGATTAATGCTTATAATGCAAAATTAGTTTTATTCGGCAGTTCGCATGATCAAGGTCTTGTAAGTATACTGGCAAAAGAATTAAGGAACAAATGCGCTATAGCAGCTGGAAAGACAACTCTTCAGGATAATATAGGGCTGGTTGATAAATGCAAATTATTTGTAACAGGAGATACTGGGCCTCTGTATATTGCATCTGCGTTAATGATTCCAACACTGGCAATCTTTGGTCCAACAAATCCTGCTACAGTTGCCATTCCCTCTGAGAAACTAGTGGTAGCATATAAGAAAGTTAGTTGCTCACCGTGTTTTCTTCGGGAATGTCCAAAAGACCACAGATGCATGGAAGAGGTTAGTGTAGCAGAGGTGTTTGCAGAAATTTCCAAAATGATAGAGAAATTCATGTAATGGAAAGTCTATTCTTTGCAATAAATTTTTTGACTATTCTTCCGTTTGAGAAATTCTCAAGAGATATTAAGGAAGAGAAAATAAAAGATTCTGTATTATTCTTTCCTGTTGTTGGCATACTCATTGGCTTGCTGCTTTCTGTTATCTGCTTAATCCTTAGAAACATGTTCTCACCACTTGTGTTGGGCGCGTTTATTGTAACACTCCTTGCAATACTAACAGGGGGGCTGCATCTGGATGGATTTGTCGATTCTATAGATGGTTTATTCGGAGGCAAAAATAAAAATGATATTCTAAGGATAATGAAGGATCATAATGTAGGCGCGTTCGGCGTTATTGGAGCAGTATGTTTGTTAATGCTAAAATTTGCGTTTATAGGTTCTCTTTCTAAAGACGTATTTGCAAAAGCAATATTCATAATGCCTGTTCTTTCAAGGAGCAGCATGAGTTTCATTCTATTATTGACTCCAAGTTCAAAGAGTAATGGATTAGGAAGCATTTTTGCTGGAAGAAGGAAAGATACGCGTTGGTTAATTCCTGCACTTATTTCTTACCTTCTTGCAGTCTTGCTGTTCGGAGTGAAAGGTAATTTCATTGTTTTTTTTGTTTTATTATTTTCGCTTATTATGCGAGGATATTTTTTAAGGAGGATAGGTGGGATTACAGGAGATACTATGGGTATGTTGAATGAATTAGTAGAAGTGTTTGTTCTATTTTGCGTAGAGGTATTTGTATGAGTATATTAGTTGTAGGCTCTGTTGCTTTGGATTCTGTTAAGACTCCATTTGGAGAGGCAAAGGATGTTCTGGGCGGCTCAGCATCCTATTTTTCATATGCAGCAAGCTATTTTGGAGAAGTTCGTTTAGTAGGAGCAGTAGGACAGGACTTTCCACAGCATTATATGAATCTGTTCAATGAAAAGGGAATAGATATCGCTGGACTGGAGAAAAAGGAGGGCAAAACATTTAGATGGGCTGGAGCTTATAAAGAAGATATTAATCAAAGAGAAACATTATCTGTGGACTTAGGAGTCTTAGAAGATTTTTGGCCTGATCTTACAGATAAGTATAAGAAATCAGAATATGTTTTTCTTGCAAATATTGATCCTGAACTCCAGCTCCATATTTTAAATCAGATTGAAAATCCGAAACTGGTTGTCTGCGATACAATGGATATTTGGATAGAGAACAAAAAGAACAATCTTCTGGAGGTATTTAAACGGGCAGATATAGCTTTTCTGAACGACAGTGAGGCAAGACAACTAGCTAAAGAATCTAATCTTGTGAAAGCAGCTGATAAAATATTAAAGCTTGGCGTAAGATACGTAGTGATAAAAAAGGGCGAACATGGAGTGATGCTCTTTGGTGAGGATACATGTTTCTCTTTACCGGCATATCCAATGAGGGATGTACTTGATCCTACAGGCGCAGGAGATAGTTTTGGTGGCGGATTCTTAGGCTATATTTCTAAAAAGAATGATACAAGTTGCAATGCTATTCGTAAAGCCCTGGTTTATGCAACAATAATAGCATCTTTCACTGTGGAGGATTTTAGCCTTAACAGATTAAGAACTCTTAAAGAAAATGAAATAAAAAAGCGTATCGAGGGGTTCAGGAAGATACTGGAAATAGAGAATTTGACACAGTCTTTTGGCTGTGTATAATGGATTTTGGGTTTAACATGCGGGTGTAGTTCAGTGGTAGAACTTTAGCCTTCCAAGCTAATAGCGTGGGTCCGATTCCCATCACCCGCTCCAAACAGAAAAGAGCTTACCTGTTCTTGACAATATAAGATGGCAGTGATAGAATCCTGTTTAAATACGTTAATTGGGCAGAAGATACTATATGACTAAGGCTAAAAGTGGCATAGGTCTGGATATTGGCAGCAATTCCATTAAGATTGTAGAGCTTGTGAAAGCTCCTCAAGGAATAGAGCTTAAGAATGCAAATATTGTCAGTATAAAGGCAAAGGATGGAAGGCCAAAAGAGGAGAATGTAGTCTCAGCGCTTACAGACGCAGTCATTCCTTTCAAAAAACTTGCAAAGTCTCAGCTAGTAGTAGCTATGCCTGGACGGTCTGTTATTATCCGTTATTTTAAGGTTCCATCTGTAGGAGCGAGTAGAATAAGACAGATCATAAAGTATGAAGCCCAACAACAAGTTCCCTTCCCATTAGAAGAGGTTATTTGGGACTATCAGATTTTAAAAAGTGAGGATAAAGCAGCTCCAGATATAAATATTGTTTTGGTTGCTGTAAAATCAGGGCTGATTAATGACCTTCTAGCCAAGATTTCTGGACTAGGAATAGCCCCACCAGATCTAATGGAAGCTACTTCCTTTGCAGCATTTAATTGTGCTAAATTTAATGATGTCTTGGATAATGGACCAATTATACTAATAGATATAGGAGCAACATCAACGGATATTAGTATTGCAAAAGAGAAACAATTAGTTTTTACTAGATCAATACATATTGCTGGAAACGATATTACTAGAGCAATTCAAAAGGAGCAGAGCATAGGGTTTGAAGATGCTGAAAAGACGAAGCATAAAAAAGGAAACATTGGTACATCTGTGTCTGTTTTAGAAACTTTGAGTAGTGAGATACATCGGTCAATTAGTTTTTATGTGTCTCAGGCGGATAGAAAATCAGAATTTAGGAAAGTTGTTTTAACTGGACAGGCTTCTAGCTTGAAAGAGATTACAGCGTTTCTGTCTAATAGTCTTAAGATGGAAGTAGTTGAATTAAACTCTTTTTCAAATATTCTAATTAGTGATAAAAGGATGCTAGATATTGTTAATCAAAGTCCTAATGCTTGGAGTGTCGCTATTGGATCTGCCTTAACAGCGCTTAAAGAGTCTGATACAAAAACAAACCTTCTTCCTTCAGAACTAATTATAGAGAAGAAACTTAAGAAGAAAAGAATGCCGTTAATTATGTCGGCGATTCTGTTAATATTGATCTTTATAACAATGCATATATTCTCGCTTCAAAATTATATGATTAAGGATTCCAAGCTGCAGAGAATGAAGGATATATTGAAGAAGTACGACTCTTTTATTCCCAAAATAAAGGAGTTAGAGGACGATAGAACGAAGATAAAACAGAGATTAAACGTTTCTAAGTCTGTAATTTTTAAGAGAGATTTGTGGGCTAGGATACTAATGGAAATAAGCAGGATTACTCCTTCTGATATCGTTATCTCACAATTTTCTTCAATATCAGAAGAGGATGATGGGACTTTACTAGTAATTGGACTAGCAGACTCATATCCTACTCTGAATAATTTTATTTTTCGGCTAAAATTTTCTCCATATTTTAAAGATGCTAAGCTGGTTTCTACAAAAGAAAATAAAACTATATCTGAAGGCGAAAGCAGAGATTCTCAAGACGGCGATCTCGAGAGCAAGAAAGTTGAGCAGGTTAATATCCAGTTTGAGTTAAATCTTATATTGAGGAAGGAATAGAAGATTGAGGCGTGTTTCTGAGATATATATATTAATAGGGATAGGTGTTATAACATTTGGTATCCTCACTGTGTTATATCTTACATTAACCATGCCCGTAAGAAAAAAGAGCCGTATTGTGGACCGTCAATACACTTCTAACTCTGCTAAACTAAGGAGGTATTCGTCTGGAACTGAAGGGCCTCCATCTAAAGAGATTATTCAGGTATTAGAGGAAGGGAATAAGAGGTTAGAAAAAGAGTATGAATTGGTAAAGAAACGATTGACATTTGAACAAAGCATCAAGATACCAACATCAGGAAATCCTGTGCTTTTTTTTCAACAGAGATTATTTGATGCAAGAGGACAGATGCGTAAACTTTCCAATAAATCAGGGGTAAAAATACCTCCATTACTGGGATTCTCAGATACAATGCCTGATGCGGAACAAGTTCCTGCTTTATTGAAGCAGCTTAAGGTTGTACAGGGTATTCTTAAATTAGGTATCAATAGCGACTTGCTCTCGGTTGGCAAATTAATATTTGGTGAGATTTCCAATAAATCCTATTTTGAAGAAGTTCCTATAGAACTTACTGTGGATGGCAATCTTATGGCAATCACTCAATTTTTATATAACATGCAAAATGCTCATGAACTATATGTTGTGGAGAAAATCTCTATAACTTCAAATGAAGCAAATATGCTTTCGCTTAAATTGTTGATAAATACAATTGTTTGGATTTAATATATAGGAGGCAAGAATTGACAGCATTATTAATCCGAGTTTTAACAATCTTCAAAGATAATTTCGAAAGAGTAATTTTTTGGTTTGTTCTTGCTGTTTTTCTCTTTCTTTCTGTTAAACTTAGTACCCAGTGGGGCAATAAAAGAATAGGCATGTCTATAGAAGATGAATTTAGGTTAGAACGAGAACATAATCCTGCTGTTTTGAATAAAGACATTCCAAGAGAGGAAACGTTAGGTGCTTCTGCCGGACTTTTTACCAAAAAGCCTATTCTATACTATCGTGATTTTTATAAACGTAACGCCTTTTCTTCTGTGCAAGGGCTTAAGATTAAAAGAAAAACAGTAATAGAAATAAAAGAGGAAAAGAAAGTGGAAATACCGACAGAGTATGCGTATATTGGTGTTATTGATATTGGAGGACTGGTTGCAACAGTAAGGAACAAAAGTACAGGCGAAGAATTTTATGTAAAAAAAGGGCAAATTGTTGAAAAACACAAAGTTCTTGACATAACAAAAACTTACGTGCTACTATCCGACGAAGATAAAAAGAAAGACATAAAAATAGAAATTAAGAAATAGTCTGTCTCTGGAGGCTTAACAATGAAAAAATGCAGTCTAGGCGTAGTTCTGTTAGTTCTTTCCTTTCTGACTATCCGTTTTATACCCATAAAGGCATTTGATTTTTGTCCTCAGGTTTTTTCAGTATTTTCTAATCAAGTTGTTTATGCTGATACAGATTTGTCAGAAAGAGATCAGGAGAAAATAAAAGAATATTATAAATTAGCCAGGCAGTATTATAAAGAAGGTAATTATGGAAGAACTCTTACTGAATGTCAGAAGATAGTTGAAATTGATACTTATAATATCAATGCTCATAAGCTTATTAAGAGGACTAGAGAGCGTCTAAAAAAGGAAGAAACGAAAAAAATAGAGGAAAAGAAAAGAGCAAGGGAAAAAGCAGAGAAAGAAGCACAGAAGCAGGCAAAGATTAAGAAGAAGGAGGAAACAAGAAAATTAGCAAGACAGCAAAAAACAGAAGAGAAAGCCCGGATTGCCAGAGAGAAGGAGTTAGCCGAGAAAGAAGAGCTTGCCGAAAAAGCGCAAATTCGTTTGCAGAAGGAAAGAGAGAAGGCGCTAAAAGAGCAGTACAGAAAGGAAGAGAGAGCAGAGAAAGAAGCGCAGAAGCAGACGGAGATTAAGAAAAAGGAGGATGCTAGAAACCTAGAGAAAAAGAAAGAAGCAATAGATAAAGCAAAGAAGGAAGAGGCAAAGGAACTAGCAAGGCAGCAAAAAGCGCAGGAACAGGCAATTCTTGAAGCTAAGAGACAAGCAAAGAGAGAGCTTAAGTTAAAGGAAGTAGCCTTAAAAGGGCAGCTGAGAAGAGAAGAGCAGATAGAAGAGCAGGCTATGAAGCTGAAGCAGAGGAAGTTGGGCGCATTGTTTGATGTGGCCAAGGGTCTGTATTCAGAGGGGAGATATGATGCAGCAATAGCGCAATGCGGTGAAATTCTCAAAATTGATTCAGATAACAGATATGCGCAGAAACTAATTGTAAAGTCGCAAGAGAGAATCCGAATTGCCAAAGAGAGAGAGTTAGCTGAGAAAAAAGAGCGTGCTGAGCAGGTGCGTTTAGAGACGCAAAAGCAGGCAGAAAAAGATAGCAAGTTAAAGGAAGAAGCGCAAATTCGTTTACAAAAGCAAAAAGAAAAGGCGCTAAAAGAGCAGCACAGAAAGGAAGAGAGAGCAGAGAAAGAAGCACAGAAGCAGGCAAAGCTTAAGAAGAAGGAAGAGACAAAGGAATTAGCCGCTCAGCAAAAGACAGAAGAAAGAGCAAGGAAAAAGGAAGTAGAGGAATTAGCAAGACAAAAAGAGGCAGAGAAAAAATCAGCAGAGAGGACATCAAAATTTGCAAAACAAAAAGCAGAAGAAAATGCAGAAAAAGAGACAGCGTTAATGGCGCTTCAGAAAAAGAAGATAGAGGAACGCAAGCAGACTGAAAAAGAAGAGTTAGAGAATAAGATAGAAACACATTACAGGGATGGCAAAAGATTATACCGTAATGACGAATATTCTGATGCAATTAAAGAATTCAATGCTGTTTTGAGTGTTGATTTTGCGCATGAAGGGGCAAAGGAATACTTAAAAGCTTCAGAGGAATCGCTTAAAGAGCAGAATGAAAGGAAATCTGCTCGGCAGGCAAAGGTTGCAAAAAAACAGATAGCCAGAAAAGAAAGATTAAGAAAAAGGGATATACAGGATAGGATTACGGATGCCAAGATAGAGGCAGACGCGGGAGAGTACGATGAAGCAATTAAAATACTTGAGGAGATTCTTCCTGATGTTTTAGATGAAAATCTTCGCAGAAGCGTAGAGTTTTTAGTATCAAAGGCCAGAGCAGAGAAGACTGCTAAGGAAGAGAAGCTTACCAGAAAGCGGCTTCAGTCCATCTCTGATGAGCGAATGTTGGAGGTTACTAAAGCGCAGCTGCCGCCGGCTGAAGTTAGAAGGATAAAAGAATTAGAACGTAAGAAAAAAAAGATAGGAGCAGCCATAGAATTAAAAGATAAGGCATCTAGCATTAAGGTGCCGCTTGTAAAGTATTCAGGCGCAGATTTGAGAGATGTGGTGCTGTTCTTAATAAAGCAAACAGGTATCAATATTGTTGTTGACGAGGCGATGTTTTCCGGTGAAGCGTCTGCTCCGGCGGCTCCTGCGGCAGAACAGGCTGAGGGCTGGGGCGGAGAGGCAGCAGCTCCTGCGACAGCACAGCCAACAGGTCCTGTAAACACGAAGGTAACATGTTTTCTGCAGAATATGACTCTCTTGAGCGTGCTTGAAGCAATACTAAGGCCTAAAGGCTTGGATTACAAGTTTACCAAGGAGTACATATATGTATCTACCAAGGCCAGGATTCTGGCCCAGCCTCTTGAAGACCTGGAAACAAGAGTCTACTCTCTGGAGTACGGGGCCTCAATGAATATAGTGCGTTTAGGAGATTCGGGTTTCAAGACTACGACTGAGGATATGGGAACAGGATTAGGTACAGCAGGAGAAGCGGCTGAAGGAGAGGCTAGCGGAGTGAGCGGCGAAAGCATAAAAGAACTTTTAATAGCGCTGGTTCCTCAGCCAACAGGTGCCAGTATTACTGTGCAGAGCGAACTCAATAAGCTTTTTGTTAAAAACACTCCTGAGAATCTGGATAAAACAGAGAAGGTATTAGCTGAGCTTAGATCTCCTGTTCAGGTATCCATAGAAGCGAGATATGTGTATGTGAGATTAGTAGAGGGAGAGGAGATAGGTGTTGGGTTTACCAGCCTTGCAACGTCCTGGCAGATTGGTAAAGCAGGAGACAGTACTTCTATTGCAGGTGGCGCAGGCAAGGGCAAGGGAATTACACACACTATGTCGGGAAGCCTTGTGTCGGGTATTACAAGCCTTGGGTCTACAGGTGCTGCTTTAACATACGCGGCTACTTTAAACAGAATACAGTTTACATCAGTCTTAAGAGCGCTCCAAAGCAGAACAGATACCAACACTCTTTCAGCTCCGAAGCTGACAGTGCTTAATAACAAGCCTGGAATCGCCAAGTTTGTTACTACAATAAGTTATGTAGATACTGTGACGAGCAGTAGCACAACTACAGATAGTGTAACCACTACAAATTACGATTATACATTCACGGATAAAGATGTTGGTATGATATTAAATGTTACACCGCAGGTAAATGAAGCTACGAATTGTGTTACATTATTTCTGCAGCCTGTGGTTAGTAATGTTGACAGTTGGACTAACTATACAATTTCGGCAGTAGGAACAACAAATACCACTGTTGCTAGACCTGATTTTTACAGCAAGGATATAGAGACATATGTAACTGTTCATGATGGCGATACAGTTGTTCTTGGCGGGTTTATGGAAGACGTAGCTGGAAAAACTGTATATAAGGTGCCTTTTCTTTCGGATATTCCTCTGTTAGGTAAATTGTTTCAAACCAAGGCAAAGAGCGGAGACAAAAAGAAGCTTTTGATATTTGTAACAGTTAATATATTGGATGCCAGCGGGAGTTCGCGGGCTACGCCATAAGATACACTATAAAGAAAATTCTTAATTCTTAATTTCTAATTTTCAGTCAATTATTGATTTTTTAATTCTTAAGTGTAACTGCAATAAAACATTATAGTTGCTAGCAATGAGCCAAAAAAAGTCGTTATATCTTATAGATGGTAATTCATATGCTTACAGGTCTTTTTACGCTATAAAGGAACTGAAGACGAAGGAAGGACTGCCAACAAATGCTGTGTATGGATTCACTGTAAGTCTTACAAAAATATTGCGCATGAAGAAACCGGATTATATTGGAGTAGCTTTTGATCTGCCGGAGCCCACTTTTAGGCACAAGGAATTTGCTTCTTATAAGGCGAATCGTCCTAAAATGCCGGATGATCTGATTGTCCAGTTTCCAATACTTAAAGAGGTTATACGCGCTTTTAGCATCTCGATCTTTGAGATGGGAGGATATGAGGCGGATGATATTCTTGCTACTCTTGCCAAAGGTGGGGAGAAACAGGGATTTGATGTATTTATTATGAGTCCGGATAAGGATCTTCTACAGATTGTAACTGACAATATTCGGATTATACGTCCTATTAAAGGAGATACTGTTTTTGATAAAGAGATGGTTTGCAAGAAGTATGGTGTTGAGCCTGAAAAACTTGTTGATATTGCGGCTCTTGGAGGTGACAGTTCTGATAATGTTCCAGGAGTTCCGGGAATTGGAGAAAAAACAGCATCAAAACTAGTTAAGCAATTCGGTAGTCTAAAAGGGGTTTTAAAAAATATAGATAAAATACCAAGTGAAAAGATTAGGAAAAATTTGAGCCAGTTTTCTCATCAAGCAGAATTAAGCAGGAGATTGGTTTGTCTGAAGGCAGATGTTCCTATCAAAATATGCTGGGAAGATTGCAGGATAGGGGATTTTGATAAGAGCAAAGTTAACAGACTTTTTGCAGAGTTAAACTTCAATAAGCTGATTTTGACGTAAGGACAAGGCACAGAGGCACAAATGATAGTTGGACTAACTGGTGGTATTGCTTCAGGTAAAGATACAGTAGCTGTAATGTTTAAGAAGCTTGGTGCAGAGATAATAGATGCAGATAAGATTGCAAATGGCTTAATAAATGCTGGGATTAGTGGAGATAATATTCCTGCAAAAGTAGTAGGCTTTTTTGGGAAAGATATTCTTAATAATTGCAGGAGGATTGATAGAAAAAGGTTAGCAGATATTGTTTTTAAGGATAGAAAGAAGCTTGAGCGTCTTAATTGTATAACACACCCGGAAATTATCAAGATCATAAAGAAAAAGATTGCTTTAGCTGCGCCTTGCAGTGACGAAGGAAGTGTAGTCATTATTAACGCGCCTCTTATTGTAGAAGCAGAAGCTATCTCGCTCGTTAACAGGTTAATAGTCGTTTCTGTAAGTACAGAGAATCAGATAGCAAGATTGATGGCAAGGTCATCTTTAACCAGGGAAGAAGCTTGCCGAAGAATAAATGCGCAGTTGCCAATAAAAAAAAAGGAGAAATTTGCAGATTTTATAATTGATAACAATAATGGATTGGAAGAAACAGAAAAACAAGTCAAAAAAATATGGAAGGAGTTATGCACATGAATAAACGTTTGAATGTTATAGAACTTAAAAGGATGGGTATTGAGGAAATTCAGGGAATAGCCGGAGAACTTAAGCTTAAAGATTATACTAATCTGCCTAAACAGGAATTAGTTCTAAAAGTTATTAGAGAACATACGAAAGGAGATGGACAGGCTTATGGAGAGGGGGTTCTTGAGGTATTAAATGAAGGGTTTGGGTTCTTGAGGTCATCAGACTACAATTATCTCCCATGCCCTGATGATATTTATATCTCTCCGTCACAGATACGTCGTTTTAGCCTTCGTACAGGTGATATAATCTTGGGAGAGATCAGGCCACCAAAGGAAGGAGAAAGATATTTTGCTTTACTTAAGGTAGAAAAAGTAAATTCTGAAGACCCTGAGATTGCGAGAAAAAAGATTAAATTTGACCGGCTTACTCCGATTTTCCCGCAGCCAAGGATTGTGCTTGAAACAGACCCTGACGAAATATCTATGAGAGCCATGGATCTTTTAGTTCCCATAGGAAAAGGACAAAGAGGATTAATAGTATCTCCTCCAAGAGCAGGGAAGACTGTGCTTCTTAAGAAAATAGCGAACAGCATCTCCAGAAATCATCCGGAAATGATTTTAATAGTATTATTAATAGATGAACGGCCTGAAGAGGTTACAGACATGCAGCGTTCTGTTAATGGAGAGGTAATAAGTTCAACCTTTGATGAACCTCCTGAGCGCCATGTGCAAGTGGCTGAAATGGTGATTGAAAAAGCAAAAAGGTTAGTTGAGTGTAAAAAAGATGTAATTATACTACTTGACAGTATTACAAGACTTGCCAGGGCATATAATGTGTTGATTCCGCACAGCGGGAAAATTCTCTCAGGAGGCGTGGATGCTAATGCTCTTCATAAACCAAAGCGCTTTTTTGCAGCTGCCAGAAAAATAGAAGAAGGAGGAAGTCTTTCGGTAATAGCAACAGCTTTGATTGATACAGGCAGCAGGATGGATGATGTGATTTTTGAGGAATTTAAAGCAACGGGGAATATGGAAATTCATCTGGACCGTCGGCTTGTGGATAAGAGAGTTTTTCCTGCTATTGATATGGAACGTTCAGGAACAAGGAAGGAGGATCTGTTAATAGATCAAAAAGACCTGAACAAGATTTGGTTATTGCGCAAGGTGTTGGTTTCAATGGGTGTAACAGAAAGAATAGAATTCTTGATTGAGAAATTAAAAAAGACCAAAACAAACAGAAAATTTATGGAAACTATGAATCAAGTAGAGGTCTAAATTTAAAATCAAGAATTTAAAATCAACAATTATTCTTGCTCTGCTGCTAGTATATTTAATCTCTGTATTTATAAGATTTCAGATACTTGACCACAGAACAGAGGCTTATGGTTCTCTCCCTTTTTCTAATGAATCTGCTCCTCATTTTATCTGTACCAAAATCATTGCTGAGACAGGTAGCCTGCCTGTTATAGATAATAAAATACAATATCCTGAAGGTATCAATATCCGTAAAAAGAATTTTGTTTTTATGGAATATTTCTATGGGTATTTGTATAGATTTCTAAATACAGGGGCAGGTCTCAAAACTGACCTTGCAGATTTTATAAGATATATTATTCCCTTACTTTTTTCATTGAGTATAATTGCAGTTTTTATATTGACATATAGTATCTCTAAAAATAGAGTCGCAGCTTTAATCTCCTCAGCATATTATGGTGTGATGCTTCCTTCTGTGCTGGGAACTACAGGAGAAATTTTTCTCAAACAGACTTTTACTTTACCACTTATATTCCTTAATTTAAGTTTACTGTTTTTTATTTCAAATCACGGTAAATACAAAACAAGACTCTCTTTATCAATTCTGGCTGGATTATTGCTTTATGTTGCTGTTATATCCTGGGACCTTACCCAGCTCTACTTGGGGATTTTATTTTGTTCAGTAGCGTTTTTGATTATATACAGTAAAAGCAGTTCGAATTATTTAGAATTTATTTTCATAAGTCTTTTATTTATGATGTTTGCAGGTTTTACCAACCTTAGACTTGGAGAGATAGGATTTCTCTACAGCATACCTATGATTTTAGGCTACTCTACATTAATAATTGCCGTAATAGTAAGGAAGTTGCAAAGGCACAAAGGCACAAAGGCACAAAGCTTAATAATCTTTTTATTTATATTTATTTCTTTGGAATTTTTAAATTGGCTTGTGTTTAAAGATCAGACCAGTACATACTCTCATATAACGTCCTTGTTCCTCTATAAAATCAGGTTCTTAGGAGTAAAACCAGTTAATCCGGCTCTTTTGCCTTTTGATGTAAACTTTATGTGGCTGCCTGCTGATATCAGCCCTCCACTTATAGAGATAGTAACTTTTTTTAGCTCAACTCTTCTTATCGGAATTATAGCTCTTATTTTGTTTTTTAAAGGATGTCGCAAAAGAAAGGCAACTAAAGAAGATATTCTTTTTGTATGTCTGATGTTTCTTTTTCTGATTTTATATCTTCTTTTTGCAAGAATGAGAGTATTTTTAATTTTCTTCCTGTGTTGTTCCATTTCTCTTATATACAAGTACATTTTTCTAAAAATCCAAATGCCAAATGCCAAATGTCAGATGACTAAAGTCAAAGCAAAGGCAATTAATTTTGTTACAGCATTCCTTCTAATCTTCTTGCCTTTTGAATATATAAAGACAATGCATATTTGCAAAAAACTTGGATTTATTGAACATCCTTCGTCTCTAATGGATGTATGCAAATGGCTTAAAGAGAACACGCCAGAGAGTAGCCCTATTGCAACAAGCTTTTCAGTAGCAGGATTTATAAGGCTGTATGCAGACAGATCTGTATTAATTCATGCACGAGTAGAGTCGGATGATATAAGAAACAAAATAAAGGATTATATGTACTCAATGTTTTCTAAAGATGAAACTGATTTATGGAGATTCTGTCGGAATAGAGACACAAATTATCTTGTTTATACAATGGGAACTTATATCACTAGAGGAGTGTATTCATGGAGGTATATAACGGGTAATTTAAGGTTTGATGAAACAACAACTGCTTTTAGGCTTGAATTTAAGCCTGAAGAACTGAGAAAATTCGAATTGAAATATGAGAATAGGTATTATAAAATTTATAAGATATTCTCAAGAGAGGAGATTGAAGAGGAATACAAAATAAGAAAAGCTATTAAAAAATTTCTGCGGAGGCTGAGAAACATAGGTAACACTCGTGGTATGATAGAAGACATCCAAACATTGCGAGCTAGCGAGCAATGTTTGGAGCAAGAATCTATCATATTTGAGGAGTTACCAGATGAGGAAGACAG
>Ga0207996_1000444_pt1 | contig 37023 bp, 31 predicted proteins | sample AntAceMetag02UKG_FD_184773 | JGI IMG/M metagenome (GOLD analysis project Ga0207996, IMG submission 184773) | Saline lake microbial communities from Ace Lake, Antarctica - Antarctic Ace Lake Metagenome 02UKG (SPAdes) (version 2) | ecosystem: Environmental > Aquatic > Non-marine Saline and...
TTTGGTCAGATAAAGAAGAACATGGGTTTTCGGGAATTCAGTATGCGTGGCTTTATAAAGGCAGGTGGAGAGTTTTCCCTTGTCTGCGCCGCACATAACATTAAAAAGATTGTATTATCAATAAGATGTAAATTGGAACATCTCAAAGAAGACAAGTTGGCTCCCATGGCTGCCTGATAAAGGGTACCTGTCTGGCCGGCATACAGGTCGGGGAACGAGAAAACACACTGTTTCAGAATAAAAGGATGCGATCAATAGCCGTAAGGTGAGTTCTGTTGAGGACAATCACTTTTCATAAAATGATTTGACGAAATTTGATACTTATTTCCAAATAGGTTGTTTGCCAGCGATTGAATTCTCGGACGGCCTCCTAGAGTGTTTATGTCATTTTTTCATACCAAGAGTCTTCATACGAGAATAAAGACTCGTGCGTTTCATGCCGAGGATCTCGGCCGCACCGCCAGGCCCGCTGATCCTATCTTGTGTGTATTCGAGGACAATCCTGATATATCGACGCTGTAGCTCGTCGAGCTCGGGCAAGTCCTCGAAGGTTACCCTTGCCTCTGCCTTGGGCTCTGCAGGAAACAAGGGTATCTGAAGTTCGGTGTCTTTTGAGAGAATGACTGCCCGTTCAATAACGCTCTGCAGTTCACGGACATTTCCAGGCCAGGCATATTCCATCAACATATCGGAATCTTTATGGGAAATAGAGAGGTTGGTCCTCCCATACTGTTTTGCATACATCTCTAAAAAATACTCGGCCAGCTCCACCATATCCTTTCCTCGGTCTCTCAAGGGAGATAAGACGATGGGGAATACATTGAGCCGGTAATAGAGATCCTCCCGGAAGCGGCCTGAAGAGACTTCTTCCTCCAAGTTGCGGTTGGTGGCTGCGATGAGGCGGAAATCCGGTCTGATCGGTCGCCCTCCCCCTATTCTGACAAAGACCTTTTCCTCTAAGGTCTTCAGGAGTTTTGTCTGAAGAGCCAGTGGAATCTCGCCAATCTCATCCAGAAAGAGTGTGCCGGTATGCGCCAGCTCGATCCTGCCGAGTTTCTGTTTATCCGCACCGGTGAAGGCTCCCTTCTCATAGCCGAAAAGTTCGCTTTCCACCAAGTTTTCCGGGATCGTAGCGCAGTCTACTACGATAAATGGCCCCTCCGATCTTTGGCTGTTTTGGTGAATCCACCGGGCTAACACTCCTTTGCCGGTGCCTGTTTCACCTGTTAGGAGTACGGTCGTATCTAGTAAAGCCACTTTGCCGGCCATGGATATCTGTTCTCTCATGACCGGGGACGTGGCGATGAGTTTGAACTTATACTTCTGCTGTGAACTATTCCGCTCCCTGGAAAGCTTTGGCTTTTCTTCCCTGGCTTTCATGGTATTCAGGATCACGTCGATCCTGTCGGACGTATGCCTGCCAATGAGCATCATCATCATGGGATCCAAGAAATCGAAAGCTTCTGGCATGTATGAATTATCATGATATAGGACGCAACGTTTCGTGCCCTGCACCGTAAGCGGGATGCACAGAACGGACCGTCCATTCTCTTTTTTCACGCTTTTCGTTGAAGAACCTTTTCTGACAACCAAAGGTTTATTCGTTCGGTATGCCTTGCGTATATACTCCATATACGGCTTGAAATGAGCCGATTTCATCTCTTCTTTCGTTAAATTACTTGCTGTCATTAGGATCGGGTTCTTTGTGTCTTCCCCATCATCTAACAAGAACAGGCCACCTCGCTCGGCGCCGAAAAATCGATTGGTGGCAATAATTGCTTTGTGCAGTGTCTCTTCCTGATCCATGCAGGATTTGATGGCATCCATCTCCTCGAAATATTGCCTAAGACACTCGTCCCTGGCAGATTGCATATCCGGGGAGATATCCTTTTTATCCAAAAGGGCCTTGTATTCATCCGGGAAAAAATCGGCTGTATGTCCACCTAAAATGCGCCATGCCTCCTGTGCATATCCCCGTCCAGCTTCCTTGTTGTTATGTAGGAGTTCCAAGTGTGCCATCTTAAGAACCGTTTTTGCCAGCTGTATATGGTCTCCGGACAATTCAAGGCATGTCCGGCTGTCTTCGAGGTCGGCCTGTATGGGGCCTCTGTGCGCATCTCTCTGTTCCATCGCTCTCTGGGCCTTCAGCCGCAGTGCAACACCCCGCAAATGCACGTTTACCCCATGCAACATGCTCTCCATGATTTCCGGAAAATTCCAGCGCGGATGAGATCCCAAATTTAACCGTTGAAACTCGTACAGCATCTCGGGTATCCACGGAGAAGAATACTGTTGGCTGAGTCCTGTTTTCATTGCCTTTTCACCGGTATCCTTCATAATTTGGAAACACTTTTCCAGATCGCCGGTCATAAAATAGAGGAGGCCAAGCCCTCCCCCGGAATAGTGATATCCGAAGGCATTGCCTGTATCGACTGACTCCTGCCGTGCCTTTTTGAGGTGGACCTCTGCCTCGGTATATTTCTTCACCAGGACTAGCGTTGTGCCCAGCAAGCTTCTCAGAACTGAGGCCAGGGTCTTGTTGGCCCTCTCCTCGGCGAGGCGGAGGTTGGAATCGAGAAACCCGAAGGCACGGTGGAACTGGCCAAGGTATAGCATGCTGTAACTGAAAGTGACATAGATCAATATATGGATTGTCTTATCTTTGATATCGTTGAGGTTTTCAAGATACCCCAGGTACTTCATGACATCATTGAACTGGCCTTTCATAAAATAAAACAGCGAAAGCGGCTCGGCGGATTGTGAAAGGATATCATCATCTCCCAGCTCTTTCACCCCTTCCATACCAACGGATAATTTGATGAAGGCCTCCTCCCTGCGACCGGTAAATAAATAGAGCTCACCCTCCCGGAGATTGATCAGGGCCTGGGAACGTTTATCACCCAGCCTGACTGCCAGCGCTTGCGCTGTATCCAGTATCCTCCCAAGCTCGTCGATTCCTTTGCCCAGCAGAATGCAGAGGTTGGAGAGCTTCAGGGCTTGGGAGATATACAGGGCAGTGGTGTCTGGATCCAAATCGAGATTTTTAAGCCTCCTGATAGCACGCATGAGGCTTCTGTGGAATGTCTCGATATTTCTCCCATTGCCCACTTCCCTGTCCGCAAGTTCAAATTCTAGTCTGCTGGCCTCGATCGCCCTGCCTGCCCTTTCCAGAAGACCTATGAAGACATCCGGATCTAGGGCCTTGTCGATCTTCTGTGTATAGACAGTGTCCACCAAGGCGGAGAGGTTCCTCTGCACATTCATACCCCTGATTTTCTTTACAACGGTATCAGGAAGGGATGGGCCTAGTGAAAAGATGTCGCCTCTGTCCTGACGAACTAGGTCGGAGTCGGACGTTTTTTTCAATAGATCAATGAGTTGCCCTGCGGTAAGCGGGGCGAGATACTCAAGAATATTGATGTGCACAGTGCCGCCGAGTGCCTCTAGGACGGCTAGAAAACTCCATTGCTCCAGACTCAGGTTGAGATATGATTCTTTAAATACCACCATTCACCTCGAAACGAACAACCATAGCTAATTTCGATATCATACATTCAACAAAATTACAAATGGCAGAAAGTCGTCTATCTTGATTGTCTTAATACAGTCAAAAGATGTCTTATTCAAAACACGTGACTGTATATCAAATTATTTTATACTTTATTGTCAAGTACTTAAAATAAAATCCTCCGTGGTACGCTTCTTGCTATTAGGGAGGTAGCCCATAAAGGAGGTCTTGTGTGACCAGGGGTCCCTGAGATGTTCAAATTGAGTTGCAGGGGGCCTATTCAAGCGCTCACAAGGCAAGCCATCTATGGATTGGCATGAATCAAGTCCGAACAAGGCCTTTTGGGGTGCGAATGGAAACTCGAGTAACCGGCATCTCACAATGAAGCGGGCAAACGATATGGAGGGATCAAATGCGTGATGTATATATCATTGCAGTGGGAATGACACGTTTCGGAAAACACCTGGACCTTACGGAAAAGGACTTGGCAGCCAAAGCGTTCGTAAAGGCTATGGCCGACGCTCCTGATATCAAAATCAATGATATCCAATCCGCTTGGTTTTCAAACACAAATTGGGGGTTTTTCAATATGCAGCACTCCATAAGGGGGCAAGTGGCCTTGAGACCCCTTGGCATCGAGGGCATTCCTATCACCAATGTGGAAAATGCCTGTGCCTGCGCCTCGACGGCATTACATTGTGCATATAAGGACGTAGCAAGCGGCATGTACGAGTGTTCTTTAGCCATTGGTATGGAGAAGATGTTCAATGAAGACAAGGCAAGGATGTTCATGGCCTTCAATTCTGGAGTGGATGTGGCCAACATGGCAGATCAGATGGAGGCATTGAAAGGCATAATGAGCAAAGTTAAACTCGATATTCCAAAGGATGACGGTGGCGCTGGGGCAGGATCGACCAGAAGCACCTTTATGGATTTATATGCCGGCATTTGCAGGTGGCATATGGACACTTTCGGAACCACCCAACGACAGCTCGCCATTATTGCATCAAAGAACCACTTCCACAGTTCCATGAACCCCTACGCCCAATTTCAGAAGGCCATGACAGTAGATGAGATACTGGAGGGTCGGATCGTTGTCTGGCCGTTGACCGTACCCATGTGCGCGCCAGTTGGCGATGGAGCTGCAGCCGCCATTGTTTGTTCCGGGGATTTTTTGAAAAAGCTGAAGTCTGTCCGTCCGGTGAAAATTCTGGCTTCGGTGCTGGGCTCCGGCACCAACAGGATGCATGAACAGCTGGACTTGGATATAGCGGTGAGACTTTCCCGACAGGCTTATGATAGTGCCGGCGTCGGTCCCGCGGATATTGACGTCGCCGAGGTCCACGACGCAACTGCTTTTGGCGAGCTTCACCAGTATGAGTCTTTGGGTTTCTGCAACATCGGTGAGGGTGGTTCCTTTGCTGAGAGCGGCGCCACCAAGTTAGGGGGAAAGATTCCGATCAACACATCGGGTGGGCTAGAATCGCGCGGACACCCGATAGGCGCTTCCGGTCTGGGAATGATCCATGAGCTGGTCACACAGCTCAGGCATGAGGCAGGTGCCAGGCAGGTTGAGGGGTGCAGACTCGCACTTGGGGAAAATGGTGGCGGCAACTTAGCTTTTGAAGAAGCTGCTATGACCATCCACATCCTTGAACGGATGAATGGAAGCTAAGGCCAAAGAACCCATTTTATCTTTTATCCGTATTTTAAAAAAAGAAAGGAGCGTTACATAATGGTAGCAACGATTGACTTTTTCGATCGAGGGTGGCGAATTAACCCCCATGGTGTCGCTTACTACATGGATGGAAGGGAGTTTACCTTTTCAGAGATAGGGGAGCTTACGTACCGCATAGCAAACGCCCTTCTTGACGCTGGATTTAAAAAGGAGACCAAGGGGGCTGTATGGTCGGCTAATCATCCGGTGTCGTGGGCCTGTACGCTATCTTTGTGGCGCGCCGGGCTCGCCTGGATACCAGTAAACCCGAGAAGTCCCTTGGAGGAAAACAGTTTCATCCTGGAATCGTTTGATGCTGAAATTATATTTTTTACGAAACAGTTTACCGAAGCTGTCCTGTCACTTAAGAACCAGCTGTCAAAAGTCAAGCTTTTGATCTGCATCGACGATGACGCGGAAGGTGCATTGTCGCTTGATGATTTCATCAAGAATCAGCCTGCTTCGCCACCGAAAGTTCTATGTGAACCGGACGATGTTATCGCGGTCAGTCCGACCGGTGGCACCACCGGTCTGCCCAAGGGTGTCATGAATACCAACAGAAGTTTTTCAACCTTTTGCCTAAACTTCTTAATGGGCACATTCTACCCGAATGATGAATATCCGGTAAATATGGCGGCAGCCCCAATGACACACACAACGGGGACGCTTTCACTGCCCTGCTCGGCACGTGGCGGTAAAGTTGTAGTCATTACCAAACCCGACCCGGTGACAATGTTTGAGACCATAACGAAACAACATGTCACTGAATTCTTTCTTCCACCTACGGTTATCTATCGACTCCTTGACATACCAGGTATCGAGAAACTCGCTTTTCCCTCGGTCAGGTATTTGTTTTATGGAGCGGCGCCCATGTCAGTGGAAAAATTGAAAGAGGCGATCAAAGTCTTTGGACCGATTATGGCGCAAGGGTATGGCCTGATGGAAGCCCCGTCTTCTATCGCTTTTTTACGTCCCGAGGAGCATTTCAAAAGGGGGATTGGCAAGGAGTTTGCCGATGATTCACGCCTCGCCTCTGTGGGACGGCCCTGTGTCCTTTCAAAGGTAGAAATTATGAATGACAACAATGAAGTGCTCCCAGCAGGTGAGACGGGGGAGATCTGTGTGCACGGTGATCTATTAATGAAGGGATACTACAAAGCGCCTGAAAAGACAGCCGAAACCATCATTGACGGCTGGCTGCATACAGGGGATGTCGGTCATATGGATACAGAAGGGTATCTCTACATTACCGATCGCAAAAAGGATATGATAATCTCTGGAGGCTTTAATATCTACCCGCAAGAAGTCGAACAGGTTCTTTGGGAACACCCTGCAGTAAGCGACTGTGCCGTGATCGGCGTGCCCGACGAAAATTGGGGTGAGGCGGTCAAAGCCATCGTTGAGTTAAAACCCAACCAGACGGTTACGTCGGAGGAATTGATCGCAGTGTGCAGAGAGAAATTAGGTAGCGTCAGGGCACCGAAAAGTGTGGATTTTACATCCGAGCTTCCGCGCAGCTCGAACGGCAAGGTTCTGAAAAAGGATCTGCGCGAGCAATACCGGAAGGGAGTAACGAAAACATCTCAATAGGTTACGGTGAGTACCTCCGTAACTCAGCTAGCAGCTATGGGTTATGTTGACTTACCGTAAGACAGTTGATCTTTTTAATGGTTGGGAGGGGCTGCACTGTTTGTTCTAGTGGTCGATAGAAGAGCTTTCCGTGGCATGAAGAGAAGAGGACATACGCATAACGGACAGTTATATCCCTTCAATTATATTATAGATCAAATTTATGATTTGGGTTGGGGATATAAGAAGCTTCATAACACACATTTCAAATGGAGGAGGGAAGTTCAATGAAATCAAGGCAAAAGATTTTCTACGGATGGTGGATTGTCGTCGGCGCCTTTTTACTCAACTTTGTCGGTATCGGCATCATCATGAACACCTTGAGCGTCTTCATCAAGCCCGTCACCGAATCCATGGGGTTCACCCGGGGCGGCTTTACGCTTTACTTTACGATTGCCGCACTCGCCATGATGGTTATGGCCCCGGTCATGGGCAAGCTCCTGGAGCGCTACGACATCCGTATCATTATGACGATCTGCACCACGATGATGGCCACAAGCTTCGCCCTTTTTTCGCAATGCCGGACGCTCACCCAGTTCTATATCGTCGCGGTGTTTATGGGGATCGGGAGCGCCGGATCGCATATCATCCCTGTCTCCATGATGATCACGAACTGGTTTATCGACAAGCGGGGGCTGGCCATGGGAATCGTCTTTGCCGCCACGGGCGTCGGCGGATTCATCTTTAATCCTCTGGCGAACTGGATCATCATGAATTACAGCTGGCAGGCCACCTATCTGACCTTCGGCCTCATCATCGGCGTCTTTTCCATCCCGACGGCCATCTTCATCGTTTGTGCCAAACCGGCAGATCGGGGGCTGCTTCCCTTGGGCGGGGAAGCGGCGCTTGCCCAGCAGTCCCAGACAGAGATAGGAGGACTGACGGCGACCGAAGCATTCCGCACACGTGCCTTCTGGCTCCTTGCATTCATCGTCTTGTTCATCGCCATCGCCAACATGGGTGTCGCCGCCCACATCGTGCCTTATCTCACCGACATAGGCCTTTCCTCCACGACGGCGGCAGCTCTACTGTCCCTGCAAATGGGCATCCTCGTCTTCGGCAAGGTCCTCGCGGGTTGGTTCGCCGACCGGATTGGGATATTGAAGAGCTATCTCCTGCTTATGACCGGCCTCATGATCTCCATTACGCTCCTCTATGGGGCGCAGTTGCTGTGGGTAGCCGTCGTCTTCAACATCCTGTTCGGCTTCTCGATTGCCGTCCGGACGATCCTGCCGCCGCTCATGACGGCCAAGGTTCTGGGGCAGAAACACTTTGCCGTAATTTACGGATTTCTGAGTATCTTTACGACTCTAGGTACTGCTGTGGGTGTACCGCTTTCCGGCTTCATTTTTGATGCGACGAAGAGCTACAATCTGGCGTTTGCCCTGTATCTCGGGCTTTGCCTCATCTCAGCAGCGGCAGGCATTGCCGTTTTGGCCAGGACCGGAAAAAAATCACGGGCATGAACCCCAAAGCAAGCTGTGGGGTATTACACCCTCCGCTGTGCGGGATTGTTCGACTTACAAATTTCAATGCACTTCGTTTTTGAAATTTGAGTCTCACAATAAATGGAAAATAGAAATGAGCAAAGTCATGACGATGAAGTGGGCTGTCCTCTCCTGTTTTCTTCGTTTTCAAGCCGAGCAGTACGTCCTCGTTGCAGGGGTTGAATATGGTTAAGGTAAAGGTACCAAAAGAGAAATTAAATGCATATGTTAAACTACAGCGGCAAAAGGAGAAAACAAACATCAACTTCCCGTGTCGGGGGAACCCGGTTTCCTCGACTCAAATACATGAAGGAAAGGAGGTCGTCTTATGCGACGGATCGGATTTATAGGGACAGGGATGATGGGAGGCCACATGGCCTGCAATCTTGTGAAAGCGGGATTTGAGGTGCTGGTTTACGATACAAGACCGGAGGCAACCAAAGATTGTGTGACGCTTGGTGCCCAGCCGGCAGGGAAGATTCCCGAATTGGCAGGCTGCGAGGCCGTATTTGTCATGGTCCACTCGGGGCCACAGGTGGAGGAGGTCCTCCTAGGCGAGCAAGGGCTCCTCAAGGGCATGCAACGAGGACAAAAACTTACCGCCGTAGTCATGTCCACGATCTCTCCCCATCTTATCAAGAAACTATCTCAGGCGACCGAACCCAAGGGTCTCACCCTGATCGATGCGCCCGTCAGTGGGGGACCGATCCTAGCCCAGATGGGTGCCCTCTCCTTTATGATTGGAGGGGACAAGGCTATCATGGAAACCGTGATGTCCTGCCTGGAGGCGATGGGAAACAAGCATTTTTACATCGGGCCTCTAGGGATGGGACTCGCCATGAAACTGGTCAATAACATCGTGGGAATTACCAATGCCTATGTCTTCACGGAGGCCGTCAAAATCGCCCACGCCGGGAATCTCGACCTGCGCAGGGTTGTCGAGGTGATGAATGCCAGCTCCGGAAGAAACTGGTGCTCGGAGAATTGGGAAATGTATGTCCAGTTTGTGGGTATCGTCCTCAAAGACATCCCTTTCAAGGACACGACCATCAAGGACATCAAGACAGCCATTGACTGGGCGGAAGAAATGGACCTGAGCTCCCCCATCCTAAAGGCCGCTCTAGCCATTGCGGAATCGGGGGTGGACGTGCCAGAGGATCTGCACCGGAAGATATTGGAAACCAAAGTTTAAAGCGATCCCCATTTGTTGTCATGACACGCCCCAAAGGCGAACTAAAGTTTATTTATTAAAATTCGTTTAATAGGAGGCCCCTCAATGTATGGAGATATAATAAAAGTTCACGATAATGTTCTGATGGTTGAAGGAAAACTGCCAATGTCAATGCTTTTCAAGCCTGACATTGCCAATATACTTCTTTATAAGGAAGGGGGTACGCTTTATGTTTTTGATACGGGTACAACAGCTTTCTTCAGGAAGAAAATTCTTGAGGCGGTAGAAAGACTTTCTCCATTTGAGAAGCTTGTTCTATTGAATAGTCATAGCCATCCTGACCATACGGCAAATAATAGTATTATTAATGAAATTGAAGCGAAGGAGAAGAAACATTATATTTGCAAAGACGGGATACCTCTTATGGATTACCATAATACTTTTCTCGATGGATTCAAGAAGATGAACGAATACTTTTATTTTCTTGACGCGCCTCCACCACCATACTTATATTTTTTGAAAATTTATAAGCTTCTTGGGCATATAAATGAAAATATTCCATATGCTTTTTTTAATCAATCGCTGGAGAAATTCAGCCCTCTGGAGCCATCTCCAGAAACCGCAATTGCCTTTGAGGATATTCCTGCCAAAAGGATGCCTGTTAAAAGCGCGGAGTGGACCGGCTGGAACCTTGATGGGGATGTATATGCTCTTGAATCAAGAGGGCACGCTCCCGATCATGTACTCTTCTACCTTCCAAAGATCAAACTCCTGTTTACGGCTGATGAAACGTTCCAGATATTTCCCCTCTGGCCTGATTCGAGCAGGTCCAGGACCATTGCTTCCATAAAAAAAATAATTGCCATGATCGATGGTAACGAGGTTGATATCTTGCTGGATGCTCATCACCATGAGGTACTTGAGGGTGATAATATAATGAAGATGCTTAATGAACTCCTAGATTTTAACAGGATCTTTATCGAAGAGCTTTTAAAAATTCTTGCTGAAAACCCGCAGGGTCTTACTGTACACCAGGTTTATAACAAAATAAAAAAGAAAAGAAATATGCCGGCTATTGATTATCATTTTCGGCTTGAGTTTCCTAAGATGCCTTTGTTTATTAAGAATGTTATTGCGATGATGCTTCTTGACGCCGGTTGCGAAACTGTGGGAGATTTTGGAAAGAAAAGGTTTGTTTATTCAGGGTGAAGGGAAATTAAAAAGAGAAGATTTGATAAGGCATCGCTTCCTGACAGTTTGAGACATAAAATCACTTTTATCCAAAAATGAATTTCTCGTAAGTCATTCTTGTAACTTACCGAATTCTCATGGTCGGTCTCGTCAATCTCAATATATTTTGGACAGCAATGATGCCTAATAGCAGTAATAAAGATATTATAAGGAGGATATAATATGATGAAAATTTTAAAAGAGAAAAATGCTATTATTACCGGTGGATCAAGGGGAATTGGCAGTTACATAGCACGAGTTTTGGCTGTTGAGAAAGTAAATATGGCCCTTGTGGCACTTCCAGGCGAAATGGATTTATTAAATCATATTTCCAATGAATTGCAGGGAACAGGAGCTAAGGTTATTACAATAGGGGCTGATATAACAAAAAAGTCTGACCGTGAGACAATTATGAAACGCTCGGAATCAGAGCTTGGGCCCATTGATATATTAATAAATAATGTCGGTATTGAAGCCGCAGCCTGCTTTATAAGACAGGAGGAAGAAGTCTTAAGCAAGACCATCGATACAAATTTGAAAGCCCCAATATTACTGACAAAAATGATTTTACCCGGTATGCTGGAACGTAAATCAGGTCATGTTGTATCATTGTCCTCATTGGCCGGCAAGGTAGGAACCTCTTACCAGGCAGCATATTCAGGAACCAAGGCAGGGATTATAAAGTGGTCCGCTGCTATGCGGGATGAATTCAGGGAAATGGGAGTATCATTTTCAGTAGTAATTCCGGGATATGTTGCAGGGGCAGGAATGCTTGCTGATTACCGGGAAAAAGCAGGAAAAGAATATAAGCCTCCTCCTTTGCTGGGAGAAGTCACTGCGGAGCAGGTTGCAAAGGCTGTTCTTAAGGCTTTGAAGAAGGATCGAATGGAGCTTATTGCTGCACCAGGAGCAATGCGTTTTTTTATGGCCCTTAATGAGCTCTTCCCCGGAATAGCTGCAAAAATTAGTAAAGTTACCGGAGCTGCCAAACTTAATAAGGAAATGGCAGAGGACCTTTAATACAGGGCTAAAAAAACGAGAGCCCATCCCGGTGAAATCTTTTTTAATGCGAAGACAAAGGGGTCACATCTTAACGGCCTGTTGCCCAAACCCTTATTATACATAAAACAAAACCGACATTAGTTGTTACATACCGTTGTTCTTTAGCTCTATTGGCGCACCATAATAGCTTTTAACGTCTTGTTATTATTGTAACATTGTGATATAAATGCCCCATTATATTCTACAGTAACGAGGTTTTTATCATGATGGGTCACCAATCTGATTTTCAACCAAAGCTATTCCATTATTATGTCAATCTTGAAGAAAAGATTCCACAAGATCATATTCTGCGAAAGATACGAAACCACATAGATTTCGATTTTGCCTACAACGAAGTAATCGATACCTATGGAGATAATGGCAATGTCTCTGTTCCCCCTCCTGTAATCCTTAAAATGATGCTTCTTCTGGTTCTCTATAATGTTCGATCAGAACGGGAATTCATGAAGACCATTCCTGTCCGTTTAGATTGGTTATGGTTCTTAGGATACGATCTGGACAGTGATATTCCTGATCACAGTGTCCTGAGCAAAGTCCGCAGCCGATGGGGAACTGAGGCATTTAAACTTTTTTTTGAGCGTATAGTCTGGCAATGTGTAGAAGCAGGGTTGATTGACGGCAGCAAACTCTTTGTCGATGCAAGTCTTATTGATGCGGATGCCTCCAATAATTCGGTGGTGGATACACAAAAGATAGAGAAGTATTTGAACAAAAGTTACAAGCGTCTTGAGAGTCGATTAGATGACATAAAAGCATCAAAGAAGACCCCCGCAGACAGTCGCTATATTTCCACCACAGATCCGGATGCTTCCGTTACTCGTCATGGTGGGAGCAAATCAAAGTTACGATACAAGACGCATCGTGCCGTCGATGAAAAGCATGAAATCATAACCGCAACGAAGGTAACTGGCGGATCTGTGGATGACGGGTACGTCCTGTCGGAAAGTTGAAAATGCCCGTTTGGCTATCGGGGGATTGGATCCTGTCCCAGTTCGAGAAAAACCTTAGAGAGGCCAAAAAAACTACAAGGCCTTTGTTGAAGGCGTCGACCCGGTGTCTGTCGCCAATCCTGGCAAATCGCCGGTGGGCGGTTTCATCATCGGCAGCGTTGATTTCGTCGAGTGGGTCAAGGGGCAGTTTCTTTCACCTGAACCCGACGACAAGGAAAAGCCGCAGTTAAAAGCGCTCAAACCCGGACTCGATATCGGCAATATCGTTTCGACGGCACCGGAAGAAACTGGTGCTCCGAGAACTGGGAAATGTATGTCCAGCTTGTGGGTATCGTCCTCAAAGACATCCCTTTCAAGGACACGACCATCAAGGACATCAAGACAGTCATTGACTGGGCGGAAGAAATGGACCTGAGCTCCCCCATCCTAAAGGCCGCTCTAGCCATTGCGGAATCGGGAATGGACGTGCCAGAGAATCTGCACCGGGAGATGCTGGAAACCAAAGCTTAAAGGGTTTGCCGGATGTTGACTATAAAGTAGTTATGTTTAAAATCTGCGACTATATCTTCATTCTTGACTTTATAGACTTCGGGAGAACCTCCGCCTGTTCGATCTCTTCCCGGGTCGTCACATCTTGCCGGCGGAGAATCGAATCGTTCCCTTTGCCCACTTGATCAGGATATGCATCTCCGCGAGTGTCGGAGAGAACATCGTGCTTGAACGCCCCTGGCCGCTTAACGTAGTGTTGCTGATTACGAAAAGGAATATTCAACAAATAGATCAAGCTTGGTTTAATTGACTTCAGGAAGAAGCCATTAGCCTGGATGATCGGGAAACAAGCTGTCAGGTAGGCGCATGTTTCATCCCGTATTCAATGATCAGGCCAGATCAGCTTACGTGAAGACTTGTATTTGCTATACGTAACATACTGATTCTATATTATTCTATTGCTTTCAGGAAGAAAGATTCAATGGGGAATTCCTGGACAAATCACACGTTGACAAGCTGCTTCTCTGTGTGATAGGTGGTACCACAAAACCGCTTGGATCCGGATCGCCGGACTGGGACGGAATGGCCAGCAACTGCAAAATATAAAGTATATATATATATAACAGAAGGGGCCTTTCCGACATCAGTCTGAAAGGCTCCTTTTTGATTAAATGAAAAATGACACGATTGCAATAATAGGACTCGGCAAGGTAGGCGCCGCTGTAGGTCATCTTCTGAGGCTGTCCGGGTACGAGATAAGCGCGGTAACGGACAAATCAGCGGAGGCATTGAAAATCGGCATCGGATATACCGGCGGAAAGGCTTGCAGCGATCCCCTTCAGGCCTCGTTACAGGCGGATTCCATATTCATTACAACAACGGATGACTTCATCGAACCTGTATGTAACGAAATATCAGAAAGAGGAGGAGTCGGTCCCGGCAAGAGAGTTGTCCACATGAGCGGAGCCGGTGGGCTCGACCTTCTGGAATCCGCACGCAGATCCGGGGCGCAAGTTGCGAGTATTCACCCGCTCCAGTCTTTCGTGGATGTGAAGGGGGTGATAGAAAGCTTACCGGGGAGCACCTTCAGCATAACCGCCGAAGGAGAGATGAAAGACTGGGCAGTTCGAATAGCACAAGACCTCGGAGGCATACCATTCTCAGTGTCGGATAACAACAAACCGCTTTACCACGCGGCGGCCTGTATGGCGTCAAATTATCTTGTTACCCTCATGAATATGGTTGAGGGCGTCTATCGACACCTCGGAATGGATGCCGATGAAGCGGTTCGTTCGTTCTGGCCCCTCGTCATGGGAACCATGAAAAACATTGATAACCTGGGGACTGAAAAATCGCTGACCGGCCCCATAGCGCGTGGCGACACCGGAACAATCCACAAGCATCTCGAAGTTCTCAAAGACAAGACGCCCCATCTCCTGAACGTGTACTGTGAAATGGGCTTATTTACCGTGAACATAGGTCTTAAAAACAATACCCTGTCCCAGGACAGGGCCGATGAAATAAAATCACTGTTAAAAGGAGTTTCAGATGAGTAAACAGGAAAAGATAAACAAGATAACAACCTCCGCAGTACTGAAAATGAAAACTGATGGTGAAAAGATTTCCATGCTGACCGCCTACGACTATTCCACCGCCGCTGTAATGGATGAGGCAGGAATAGATATAATCCTGATAGGAGATTCTCTTGGCATGGCAATCCTCGGCTATGACAGTACACTACCGGTCACCATGGAGGACATGCTCCATCACACAAAGCCGGTATCCCGCGCGGCAAAACGCGCGATGGTTATCGGAGACATGCCTTTCATGTCATACCAGGTATCGACAGAAGAGGCGCTTCGCAACGCGGGCCGCTTCATGAAAGAGGCCGAGGCCCACGGTGTGAAACTGGAAGGGGGGAGAGAGGTGGCCGAGGTTGTAATGAAGATAACGTCTTCGGGTATTCCACTCATGGGACACCTCGGCCTTACACCGCAATCAGTCCATCAGCTTGGCGGATACAAGGTGCAGGGCAAGGATGATAAGACCGCTAAAAAGATGATGGAAGATGCCAGGATACTTGAAGAAGCGGGGGCATTTTCCATTGTTCTGGAATGTGTCCCGGCAACGCTCGCTGGAGAAATCAGCAGGTCTCTGACAATACCCACAATAGGTATCGGAGCCGGCGTTGAGTGCGACGGCCAGGTACTCGTCGTGAATGACATGTTAGGGATGTTTGAGAAGTTTACACCGAAATTTGTAAAGAAATATGCTAAGTTAAATATAGACATGCGTGCCGCTGTAGAACAGTACATCGACGAAGTCAAAGATAGAAAATTTCCGGGAGAAGAACACTCATTTTAAATGAGATCGATCTCCCTACCCTTAAATGAAGGATTCGAGGGTTCGAGTGAATGACTCCTTCTTCCACATGATCCACATGATATTTCTTGACATATAGCTGAAATGAGGTTAGTCGATTGGCAGATTCTATCGGATTTTGAACGTATTGTGACATACTTTTGAACGACTGTAACCAGGAGAGGGATCATGGTCCGGATATTTGAAGCTCCGTTTTTCAAAATGAGAAACAGGGCTTTTGTTTTCTTGAGATTCGATTAAGTCAAAAACGCACGTCAATACAAGGGAGAAATGTATGGGAACGGATACTGTACTTATACAAAACGGATTGGTCATCGACGGGACAGGGACAGGGGCCTTTAAAGGTCACGTGCTGATTGACGGCGATTTGATAAGCACTGTTTTCAAAGAGAACGAGGAACCGCCAGCAGCGGATACCGTTATCAACGCTTCTGATTGCGTTATAGCCCCCGGATTTATCGATATGCACTCTCACTCGGACTGGCTGATGGCGAGCAACGAGCACCCCCAATTGATGAAGCGCTTCCTCGAGCAGGGAATTACGACCGTCGTGGGAGGTAACTGCGGCTTTTCACCGGCACCGATTACCGAGAAGTCGATACGGCTTTTGCGGGAATCTCCCCTGCAGTTGATTATCAGCGTCCCGCTTGATTACGAGTGGCGGTCAATGGCGGAGTTTCTTGACCGCGTATCGAAAACTGCACCCATATTGAATATGGCGCAACTGGTGGGCCATTCAACAGTGCGGTTCGCGTCGTCCGACACCTTGCGCGGCACGATGAAACCCGATGAATTGAACCGGTGTCTTGACACGGTCAGGCGATCTTTTGACGAGGGGGCACGCGGGCTGAGCTTCGGTCTGGGATATGACCCGGGAATGTATTCCCCGCTTGGAGAGATTGAAGCATTCTGTTCAGTCGCAGCGGATGCGGGAAAAACAGTAACGGTTCACATGAAAGCGCTCAGTAAAATCTCTCCAACCTACCCTCTCACTTACCTGAAACCGCACAATATTCGAGCGCTGAAAGAAATGTTGGACATAGCGCGCGCCACCGGGTGCAGACTGCAACTTTCCCATTTTATCTTCGTGGGACGAAAAAGCTGGCCTGCCGCCGATAGATGCCTCCGGATGGTTGATGATGCCCGACGCGACGGGGTTGACGTGATGATTGACGCGTTTCCATACACCTGTGGAAACACTACGATAAATGCTGTTTTGCCTTACTGGTTTCTGGCGATGGGTGATGAGGGATACAGGAACAGATGGGCCAAGTTGCGGCTCCGTGCCGAACTCGAAATCGGGTTCCGCCTCGTAGGATTTATGTACCATGACTTTCAGGTTATGGACGCTGCCGTCGAGGGATGGGAGGATCTCGACGGATTGAGAATTTCTGAAATCGCGCGGAAATGGGGAAAAACTCCATTTGATACATTGCTTACAATGAGTGAAAAAAGCAACGGTGCGGCGCTTATGTTGTTCCATGCCTACAGTGGAGAGCCTGTGAACGAAGGCCCGCTCGAGTCTGTTCTGGCACATGAATCGTGCCTTTTCGAGACCGATGTGGTCTTAAGGAAAGACGGTTATCCCAACCCTTCAGGAATGGGTACATTTCCGAGAGTACTGGGCTTCTACACGAGAGACAGAAAACTCATGGGTATGGAGGATGCGGTTTCCAGGATGACATCAAAAAGTGCGGCGCGCTTCGGATTGACGGACCGGGGTATAATTGAGCCCGGAAAGGCCGCGGACATTGTTGTGTTTAACCCTGAAACAATATCAGACACGCCGCCCCACGGCTCTCAGCCTGCCGGAAGACCCGAGGGAATAAAACATGTATTCATCAATGGTGCTCAGGTGGTGAAAGATGGAATATATATCGACGGGGCACGGAAAGGCCGGGTACTGCGGTCGTGATACCCAACATGGTCAAAAATGGCACGGGCTGTGAAACAACATTTCACATAATGAACTGACCGGTCAGTATTTTCTTGACTTGAAGGTTCGTTCTCGTTACAGTTTTCTTGTCAAAAAGCAACGTTGTATCAAAAATATGGAGGGTAAAAATCATGAAAATATGTGTTCTGGGAGGATGCGGGGCCGTAGGCAGTGTGGCCATCCAGTCGCTCACGAAAGCGGCGGTCTTTGACGAAATCGTCATCGGTGACGTGAATGAGGAAAAAGCCTTTGAGATTGCGGGAACCTGCGGCCTCGGAGCCGCCTCCGTCGCGCAGTTCGATGCGGAAGACTCGGAGAGTATTAAGAAGGCCATCGCCGGGGCCGACGTGGTTCTGAACTGCGTGGGACCATTCTATCGCCACGGCCCAACAATACTGAAGGCTACCATTGAAGCGGGGATCAACTATGTCGATGTCTGTGACGACTTCGACGCCACGGAAACCTGTCTGACCATGAATGAAGCGGCAAGGAAGGCCGGCGTCTCCGCCCTGATAGGCATGGGCAGTTCTCCCGGCATCGCCAATGTCCTCGTCAGGTTTTGCGCGGACCATCTTCTGGATGAGTGTGAAGCCATCGATATCTACCACGCCCACGGCGGTGAAGAGGTGGAAGGGCCAGCCGTTGTGAAACACCGGATCCATTCAATGTCCGTGCCCATCCCGGTCTTCATCGACGGAAAAGCCGAACGCCTGGACATGTTTAGGCCTGAAGGCCGGGCATTCGAGGAGACAACGGATTTCGCCGAAGTGGGGACCTATGATGTGTATCTTTACCCCCATCCCGAAACAATCACCCTGCCCATGCACATCCAGAACGTGAAACGTGTAACGAACTTGGGTCTCGTCCTGCCGCCCTCCTACGCCGAACTCATCAAGGAAGTCGTCCAGTTGGGAATCATCGGAGAAGACCCCATTATGGTTCAGGGTTATCCCACCGTCCCGCTGGAATTTGCCGTTGCTTATATACTTTCCCAGCGCGCCCGCCTTACGGCTGAAGCAGGTCTGACTGAGGCGATGGGCTGCCTCAAGATCGTCGTCAAGGGCCGTAAAAAAGGAGAACCGTCCACCTATGTATTCTCCATGTCTTCCATAGGCCACGGAATGGGTGAAGGTACCGGGATTCCTGCCGCCCTGGGGGCAATTCTCATGGCCACCGGTAAGATCAAAGGGAAAGGGGTTTTCCCGCCCGAGGCCTGCGTCGATCCTTTAGATCTTCTGGCCCTCGCGAAAACACATGTGCAGATGGACGGCAAGAGCGGAATGCCGCTGAAGATCGAACATATCGATGCCGATGGAAAGGTCGAAGAGATAGAGATATAACCGGCGTTAGAGACCCTTGCAGACTTAGTCGTGTATTTGAAAAAAAATCGAAGGAGTTGCCCGGTGGCACGATACAATGAATACAAAAACAGTGTGCTCAGATATACGATGTGGCTGTCTGATCACGGTTATTTCGGTTCGGTGCTGGGAAGTGGCGGCAATGTATCCGTCAGGATAAACGGAGAAAACGCTTTTGCCATAACCCCATCAGGCATGCCGTATAAAGATCTGACTCCCAATGATATCTGTATCCTCGATTTTGAAAAAAACCGTATCGAAGGAACACAGGAACCCTCTATGGAATGCGACATGCACATCGCCGTCTACAAGGGGCGTCCCGATGTGAATGCAGTCGTGCATACCCACCAGAGCAAGGCAAGCATTTTTGCTGTTATCAACCGCCCCATACCTGCCTTATTTGACGAGGTGTGCATGAACATTGGTGAAATCGTGGATATCGTTCCATACGCGCCTTCGGTAAGCCGGGAACTTGCGGAAAATGTTGCGGGTAAACTTGGAAATGGGTGCAACTGTTATATCATGCAGAATCACGGCGTTCTGTGTCTTGGTCACACCATTGAGAAGGCGTGTCTTAACGCGGAACTCCTTGAAAAAGTAGCGGCAATATATGCCGATGCACTCTTTACGGGACTGGATATTTCCACACTTCCAGAAGACTCTATATCCCTCTTCAATCTGCTCAGGAAAGGGCCCCTGGACGGATCGGCAGAGGGGTAATGCCATGGTCGAGACGAATGTGCCGGCGATAAAGAGAAAGAAAATCCTGGAAGCGGCGGCAAACGTTTTTTCACAAAAGGGGTTTCACCAGGCTAAGATGGACGAGATAGCCAAACGGGCCGGTGTGGCGAAGGGGACCCTGTACTATAATTTCGCAAGCAAATCGAAGCTCTTCGCAGCCACCGTTACGGAGGGGATGGAAAAAATCATCGGTGAGCTGGAAAAGGAGCTTGAATCCGACCTCCCCTTTAAAGAGCATCTGAGAAAACTTATCAGGAGCAATTTTCTCATGTACTTGAAATACCGGGACCTTTCCACCATCGTTTTTAACGAACTTACGAGCGGTGTGGGGAGTGAAGTCCTGGAGGAGATCGGGAAGGTCCGCCTGCGCTACATTGACTTTATCTCCGATCTCCTTAGTGAGGGTCAGAAAAGGGGATATCTGAAAGCGGTCGATGAGAGACTGGCCGCTGTCGGTTTTATCGGATTTCTGGATAGTTTGTGCAACTATTATCTGAAAAGTCACAGCCACCTGGAACAGGAAGCGTTTATAGATACCATATTTACCATTTTATCCTCAGGTCTTCTTCGCCATGAGGGATAGAATAGGCAGAATCTGCCAAGGAGGGAATTGGACATGGCAAAGCCGGAAATCAAAGTATATGGCTATCGATGGGTAGTACTTTTCATCTTCGCCGTTATTAATGCGGTTATGCAATTGCAGTGGCTCACCTTCGCACCGATTGCGCGGGAGGCAAGGCTGGTCTACAATGTATCAGCCATGCAAATTGATTTTCTCTCCATGATCTTTATGCTGGTATTTCTGGTTGTCTGCATCCCTGCCTCATATGTGATCGATACCTACGGTATCCGGAAAGGGGTAGGTTTCGGTGCTCTCCTTGTCGGTATTTTCGGGCTCATGAAGGGGATATATGCCCTGAATTACACCCTGGTCGTCGTTGCACAGATCGGACTTGCCGTTGCCCAGCCCTTCATCCTCAACGCCACGACTCGGGTGGCAGTCAACTGGTTCCCGATACAGGAACGGGCAACCGCCGTTGGGATTGCAATCCTCTCCCAGTTCCTCGGTATTATCGCTGTCATGATTGCAACGCCGCTCCTCGTCACTCAAAACGCCGAAGGCCTGTACCAGATACAGAATGTGTTTATGTTGTACGGGATTATCTCGGTTTTCACCGCCCTTCTCGTGGTGGCCTTCCTGCGGGAGAAACCCATCACACCCCCCGACACCCAGGATCAGGACGAACGATTCAAGGTCTTTGAAGGTCTTGCCCATATATTGCGAAAAAAGGATATGATTTTGATGCTCATTCTCTTCTTCATAGGTCTGGGGATGTTTAATGCCATAAGCACCTGTATCGATCAGGTCTGCCAGGAGAAAGGCCTGACCATTGAGCAGACGGGGCTTGTAGGGGCGATGATGCTGATTGCCGGTATTGTCGGGGCGATTTTTCTGCCGCCGCTCTCGGATAAATTCCGCAAGAGAAAGAACTTTCTGATTCTCGGTATGGTAGGCATGACGCCGGGCCTTGTGGGATTAACCTTTGCCGGGAGCTACACGATTCTCCTCGTTTCTTCTTTTGTCTTCGGATTTTTCCTTTTGGGAGCCTGCGCGCCGGTGGGATTTCAGTATTGTGCCGAGGTAAGTTATCCCGCACCGGAGTCCACATCCCAGGGGCTGATGCTGCTCGCCGGTCAGATCTCGGGGATTATCTTTATTGTTGGTATGAACATGGTGGGGATGATCCCCTTCATGGTACTCTATATCGCCCTCGCGGTTGTGACCATCGTCATTACCTTTATAATAAAAGAGTCTCCCATGATTCTGTCCGCGGGGGGGTAAAGAAACGCAATGGAGAAGCACTTCGGGGCTTCCGAAAATTTATCCGGTATTGAAGCTCCCCGCAACAAGTTGCGGGGAATGCGCTCTCTGTTCAATTAAAGAGGTGACGTGCCATGTCTGATTCCAACGAGAAATACATACTAGCCATCGATCTGGGGACATCGGGAAGCAAAACTGCCCTCGCCACAATCTACGGCGAGATCATCGATTTTGAATTCCAGGCGGTACCACTCCACCTCCTCCCCAACGGGGGCGCGGAACAGGACCCCGATGACTGGTGGAACGCGATTATATCCACAACTAAGACACTTCTCTCAAAAGGGTTGGTGCCCCCGGAGGATATTGTCGCGATAAGCTGCTCATCCCAGTGGAGCGGAACGGTTGCCGTTGACAAAGACGGGAACCACTTGATGAACTCCATTATCTGGATGGACTCGCGCGGCGCCGACTGTATTGACAGCGTGAGAAAGGGCATACTCAACTTTGAAGGGTATGACATCCTGAAGTTAATAAAATGGCTGAGAAAAACTGGCGGAGCGCCAGGATCCTCCGGGAAAGACCCAATCAGCCATATCCTGTTTATAAAGAGAGAATATCCCGAAATATTCAGGAAGACCTGTAAATTCCTCGAACCGAAAGACTATATTAACCTGCGGTTAACGGGAAAGTTCGCTGCATCCTATGATTCGATTACCCTTCACTGGGTAACGGATAACCGCGATATATCGAACATAAAATACGATGATACGCTCCTTAAAATGGTCGATCTCGACAGGGAAAAACTCCCGGAACTCAAGCGGTCCATCGACATCCTCGGGCCTGTAAAAAAGGACCTGGCCAGAGAGCTTGGCATCAGGGAGGATGTGAAGGTTATTGTGGGTTCACCGGATGTCCCCACCGCGGCCATAGGTTCCGGAGCGGTAAGAAACTTTGAGGGCTACTGTTATATCGGAACATCCTCCTGGATTTCAGCCCATGTCCCTTTCAAAAAGGCCGATCTTCTCCATTCTATTGTTTCGCTGCCCAGCGCTATTCCCGGCAGATACTTCATTGCCAATGAACAGGAAATCGCGGGCGGTATCCTGAACTGGCTCAGGGACAATATTATTTACCACAAGGATGAGCTGCTCTTAGAGGAAAACCTGCCCGATGTTTTTAAGATATTTGACAGAATCGCCGAAAAGATTCCCCCCGGCAGCAACAGGGTTATCTGCACTCCCTGGCTATATGGTGAACGCACACCGGTTGAAGATCATCTGATCCGGGGAGGACTTTACAACGTTTCACTTACAACAACGAGAGAAGATCTCGTCCGGGCCGCCTTTGAGGGGGTGGCCTTTAATCAGAAATGGGTGCTGAAATATATCGAGAAATTCATAAAGCGAAGGATGGACCCGATCAACATGGTGGGAGGCGGCGCGATTTCCGATGTCTGGTGCCAGATCCACGCGGACATATTAGACAGAACCATAAATCAGCTAAAAGATCCGATTCAGGCAAACGCCCGCGGCAGTGTATTTATCGCTTCCGTTGCCCTGGGCCATATGGCTTTTGAAGATATACCAAAATATATCCAGATCAAAAATGTCTTCAAGCCGAACCCTGACAACAGGAAAGTCTACGACGAACTTTTTAAGGAGTTTCTCAATATTTACAAGAACAATAAGGCCATGTGCGCGCGATTAAACAGGCACTGCTGATATGTGCCGGCGGCATAAAAAAGATTAAAACATTGGAAAGGAGAATGAAATGATTAAATTCGAATCACAACCCTGGGCCCTTCCCGAAGGGATCGATATGGAAAAAAATGTCATAGCCACCTATTACTGCTCCATCCCCAAGGACTTCGATATGCTGGATATCGGGGCCTTTATGGCGGTGGAACAGTCTACCGGAACATGGGTCCCCGTCCCCGGTGAGACACCGGAAATTCGGGCAAAACACGTTGCGAAGGTAATCGGCGTCTATGAGGCACCCTTCTATGAGTGGGGATTACCCGAGGATATCAAGGAGCGACAGTATATCCTGCAGATTGCCTTTCCGTCGGTAAACTTTGAAGACAAATTTTCCATGCTTCTTACGTCAACGGTGGGCAATATCTCCATGGTGCCGAACCTCAAAGTCATTGACCTTCGCATCGGGAAAGAGACGCTCAAGAGATATCAGGGGCCCAAGTTCGGCATTGACGGCTGGTATGAGGCCCTGGGCATAGAAAAAGGCCGCCCACTACTGAATAACATGATCAAACCCTGCTCCGGATATCCCCTGGAGGTCGGTGTCGATCTTTTTTACAAGGCCGCCCTGGGCGGATGTGACGTCGTCAAAGACGACGAGTTGATCGCCGATATGGAGTATAACTCTGCCGTTGCACGGGTGAAGGCATATATGGAGAAAGAGCGCCAGGTCTTCGAGGAAACGGGCGAACATACGCTCTACTGCGTGAACGTAACCGATCGCCTTCCCCGTATGTTTGAGATGGCAAAGCGTTTGGTGGATGCCGGTGTCAACGCCATGATGGTTAACTACATTGCCGTCGGTCTGGAGGCGATGCGAGGCCTGGCCGAAGATCCCGATGTCAATGTCCCCATTCTCGCCCACATGGATGTGGCGGGGGCCTATTTTATGTCACCCAATCAGGGCATTTCATCACCTCTCATATTCGGTAAAATGGCACGCATGTGTGGTGCTGACTCGATGGTAACACCCTTTGCCCTGGGCGGGAAGGCTATGTATCTGGGGGACAGATTCAAACAGAGCGTAAACTGCATGACCTACCCCTTTGGTGATCTGAAGCCCGTTTTACCCATGCCATCCGGAGGTATTACCCCTGCAAATGTGGCTGACGCCGTCAATACCATGGGAACGGATATCATGATCGGCTCGGGGGGTGGCATTCACGCCCATCCGCAGGGTTCAACAGCAGGTGCCAAGGCCTTTCGACAGGCCATCGATGCATCCATTAAGGGGATTCCCTTGGAAGAGTATGCCAAAGAAAACGAGGAACTTGGACGCGCCCTTGGTCTGTGGGGAAAGAAGACGGAGATAAAGGGAGGGTAATTTGGGTGAATTATCTCAAAAAGAGTCGTCATGTTTATAAGGATTCAGAGAACCGGGTTAAACGAATCGAATGAAAGAAATACAGATAATTCTGGACACTGAATTGCAGAAGACCCGTTTGTTTTTCTTTCCTGCTTCAGATATGATGCATTAGTAAAAAGTCCCAAAAACGTCATGCCGGACTTGATCCGGCATCCAGAACATATTGAAATTGCTGGATTCCGGCTTTCGCCGGAATGACGGAAAGGGGCAGTCTTTGACTTTTTACGAGCGTATCAGATATAGTTCCTTCACATTAAATGACCTTCGGAGCTGGAAATGTCGGAGAATCTATTCACAAAAAATGAGCTGGAGACAATCAGTAAAGATGGCCTGACTGTGGAGGCGCTGACCTCTCAACTTGAGATCCTCCGCAGTGAAACGATTCCACTTAAACTCGACAGGCCCTGTTCAATTGGCGACGGGATAGTTGCTATTCCAAAATCAGGCCGGAAAGCCCTTATATTCATACATGACCAGGCAGCCGCAAATGGGAGGATGACAAAATTCGTGCCTGCCTCAGGAGCCGCCAGCCGTATGTTTCGCAGTTGGTTCAACAACTATGAAACAGACAGTTTCAATGACACTGAAGATGCCAGTATCCTTGAAAACGAGATCACCAGATTTGCATTCTACGATGATTTATCAAATGTCTTCTCACGCGATGGTCACGACATCCGCATAGTTCTGCAGGAAAATGTCTCAGAGATACTGGGATATATCCTTACCCCAAAAGGTTTAAACTACGCGCATCTGCCCAAGGCGCTCCTCAAGTTTCATACATATCCAGACCACAATCGCACATCTCTCGAAGAACACCTCGTTGAGGCCACCATGTATGTGCAGGACAAAAACCGCATCTGCAGGATACATGTTACCGCCTCAGAGGAGCACAGATCGGATGTAGAAGCTTATATCTCCAGAATAAAAGAATATTATGAGACCAGATATAACGTAAAGTTCAAGATATCCCTTTCCATACAATTTCCATCCACAAATACCATAGCCGTTGACATGGAGGGCGAACCTTTTCGGGACGAGACAGACAGGATTGTGTTTAGGCCGGGAGGACACGGAGCGCTGCTGAAGAATCTGAGCACCATCGAGGAAGATATCGTTTTCATTAAGAATATAGACAATGTTGTCCCCGACAGATTAAAACCGGAAACCGTGCTGCATAAGAAAATCCTTGGTGGATATCTTGTGAGACTGCAGGAAGAAATATTTCATTATCTGCGTTTCCTGGACAAGAATGAACCGGGCAAAAACCAGTTTTCAGAGATAGCCGATTTTTGTCGTGAAAAGCTCTGCGCGGTTTTGCCTTCAGATTTTGAGGAATTCCCGAACACACGAAAAAAAGAGTTTATTTTCGATATGTTGAACCGGCCATTGCGTGTGTGCGGTATGGTGAAAAACGAAGGGGAACCAGGGGGAGGACCCTTCTGGGCAGAGAAAACTGATGGATCACAATCACTGCAGATTGTGGAGGAGGTACAAATTGACGCCAAATCGCAAGAGCAGAAGACCATCTGGGAATCGTCCGCATATTTCAATCCCGTTGACCTGGTATGTGGTATCAGAGATTACCGGGGGGAGAAATTCGATCTGGTAAAATATATTGACAAGCAAACTTACATTGTTTCTGATAAATCCTACAATGGGAAACCAATAAAGGTATTGGAACTTCCGGGGCTGTGGAATGGCTCGATGGCGGGATGGAATACCATCTTCGTGGAGGTGCCCCCCATAACCTTCAACCCGGTAAAGACTGTGGAGGACCTGCTGAGAAATGAACACCTTGAGTCTGTCACATAATCAGACAGGGGGCTATCATGACAGCATACCCTGCCATATTCCAGACGGAAGCCGACATCTCGCCGTCATTCACTCTTTTCGGAAGATGGTTTTGAATCCGACACGTCGGGTGCTTTCTCACTCACGGTAGAATGTGTTTCGCTCCCTGACGTTTCATCGGCGGATGGTTTATCGGAGGATGGTTTCTTTCCGCCGTAGTCCGTCACGTACCAGCCCGTGCCCTTGAGATGAAAGGAGGAAAGGGATATCAATTTGCTGACCGGCCCCGCACAAAACTTGCAGGTTTGGACTTCCGTATCCTCAATACCCTGAAATACTTCAAACTTCTTGTTACATTTTTTGCACTTATATTCGTAAATAGGCATTAAACCTTCTCCCGTTCAACTATTTCGCGCCAGAAAATTCACTTTGTACATCAAAACTAATTGAAAATATCCCCTATCTGATAACGTTTATTGAAACAATCAAGCACAAGGTTAATATCTGTATCGGCCACCGACTGGAGCATGTTCCCGGTAATCGAATGCACTTTCTCTTCCTCTGCAATCTTTTCATCCATCGGCGCGTCAAAATCTATCTCGCTGCCGTTAAACCGGATAACGTGAACAAGCTCATGCGCGGCTATGTACAACATAAGAGACGTCAGTTTAACAAATGGCCTGCTCCTCTTCACTGCGGCAAGTATTCGATCATCCTGAAGACAGATCTTGAAGAAATAAAAATTGTCAGGATGGCCGGCATCGCCCTCTTTTTGATAATGGTACCTGCAAAGATGCGCGAAGGCCCTGCTGTCTACTTCGTGTTCCCTCAGACCGGCAAGGGTTTCGACCTCGTACTTGTGTGTCCTCAACCCGCCCCTGCCAAGGCGAAAATACCCTTCGGCCAGTTCTTCAGCCTGACGAAACATTTTCCCTACAACGGATATCTCTGATGGACTGAAAGGCATTTTTCAAATCCACTCCCTCAAAACTATTGCTAATATAAATTCAAATCGGCAGATGTCAATAAAGATTTCGAGAGCATCGTTCATATACTATCTGAAAACCTTCTTTATTTTCCATACGGACTCGCAGAATTCCGCAACCCTGTCCCCGGAAATTGAAATGCTTTTTCTCACACTTTTTCCGAGGGAGCTTTCTTTGCCCCTGTAAGCATAGATTCCCTTCGCCACTGTTTTCATGTTCCTTAAGCTGAGCGGTAGGTCAGACGCGTACACAATGATCCTCTCCTCCCCGAAAGGTGAATGGACCTCAAGATCAAACCTGTCTCCCTCATCCGGAACAGTGTAAACTGCCCCCCTTTTGAAGAAAGAAATCTGCCTGTAATTATTGGGTAACAGTTGAAGAACCCGTCCTTTTGCACCAACTTTAACTATCTTGCCATAGAAATCTCTGTTTCCTTTAAAATATATTTTTACGCGTTCGCCCTCGGCATATTTTCTTTTATCCGTCCATACATACACGGTAAGAGGGGCTGATGGCTTCATCAATACAGCCCGCAGCTTTTCATTCCCGTATTTCAGGTTTTTGATCCGGTATTTTACCTCTCCCTGAATACACATGTGGTGGCGACCTTTATTATCTGATCCACAATCTTCCACACTCAGGATGTCAACAAAACGGCCTGCCTTGTCTTTGATGATATCATATTCAAGATTGATTCCTGCAACCTTCGTCCTGGAATCAAGATACTTCTTTGCCTTCTCAAGGATGCGTGTTCTTTCCCTTGAGAGCGCCTTCCGGCGAAGCTGCTTCGCATCCCCTCCTTCACCGGGATAAGCGTAAACATCCACTGACTGGATAACTGATCGTATCTCAACATCAACAGCCATTGCCTCAGCATGAATGCCGGCCGTACAGACTATGCAGGTAAATATAAGATACAGAAAAGGCAAGGGCACGAAAAAAACAAGTGATCTTTTTCCCATATCAATCCTCCCTGATCATCTGATATATTATTTCGGTATCGGTATGCTCCCGAGGAGGTATTTAAGATCCTCGTCCTCAAATTTTATTGAAAGACCCACAAAAGGCGACTCTCTGCCCTGATCGCTGATAAAGTCATCCCATCCGGCCGACAGATAGATGTGTTTTAAGAGCCGGTACTCGGCGTATGTCTTGAGGTGAGCGTTCCGGTCACTGTCAAAGTCAAAGGCCTCGAAAGTAATTTGCAGTTTGTCGTCAAAGGCAAAGTAGTCTATCCCGACACCGCCGGTTGATTCAAAAATACCTCCCCTGAGGGCTATGTCTTTAAATCTCTTTCCAATCTGTGCGGTGAACAGGAGTTTATCACGCTCCCATGTCTCGGTTCGCGTTGGCGCTACTCCTCCCACAGACGTATCGGTCACTGTCAGGCTGCCTCTCGGGTTTGCAACCAGGCCGAGGACATAGAATTTGTCTTCCTTCGGTCGTATCGTCAGGTCAAAATACCCCTTACCGTCACCACCGTCAAACAGGTATTCCCCCCTGTAGCTGAGAAAGGTTTTGAACTGCTCGGACTTCGTCACGTACCGGTCTATCCCATCCATACTTTTTTCGATGCTTTTCAAACTCGCGTTAAGATTATCAACAGTGTCTTCGTCATTGACCAGCTTCCCTAATGAGCCATCCCCTTTGTTAATCTTGCTGGTTATGTCCCTGAGAGAGGCAAGGGTTTGGTTCAGATTATCAAAGGTATCCCTGTTTTCGACCAACTGGCCAATCGTGCCTTCTCCCCTGTCAATTTTTTCCATTATGTTATTCAGTGTCGAAAAGGTATTTCGCATCTCTGCCGACGCCTCGCCGAGATTGGCGATCATCAGATTGAGCCTTTCGTCATTTTGCGTAATAATCCTGTTCAGCGCGGAGGATGCGTCCATCAAGTTGCTTAAAAGCTTGTCAATATCGGCCTGCTGCTCCGTTATGATAATATCCCCGCCTGCAGTAATATATGTCTCACCCCTTGTTCCAGGAACAATATCGACATATTTATCACCCAATATTCCATACGACTTTATCTTAGCCTCCGTATCCTCTTCCAGTTTTACCGAAGGAAGTATTCTCAACGTAACCAAAGCCTTGCCGTCTTTAAGGGATATACTCTCAACCCTTCCGACCTCAACGCCCGCTATCTGTACCGAGGCATCCTTTTCAAGACCTGTCGCGTCATCAAATACCACATTCACCGGGTATCCCTTTTTGAGTCCGAATCCGTACTCACCAACCCTGAAGGACATATATCCCAAGATAATCAATGCGACCAGAACGAATAGCCCTACCTTTGCCTCTGAGCTGATTAAAACCATGTTATTCTCCATTTAGAATTGCAATGTTGTCACTTAAATCACACTTATCGGACCTTCAAGGCTCCCGGAAAGAAATTGCCTCAGCACTGGATTCGATGACATCTTAATTTCATCGGGAGTTCCATATTTTATGATTTTACCTTCATAAAGCATGGCTATTTTGTGGCCCACCTTAAAAATTGACTGGACATCATGGCTAATAACCACGCAGGTCAGATCAAATCTTTCTTGTGTTTCAACAATAAGTTCATTTATTGCCTCGGTCATAACAGGATCCAGACCCGTAGTGGGTTCATCAAACAGGACAATCTGGGGGTGCATGGCAATCGCCCTGGCAAGCCCCACCCTTTTTCTCATCCCTCCGCTCAACTCTGAAGGCATTTTAGCCTCAACGCCGGTAAGGCCGACTGCCTTCAATCTTCCCCTTACTATCTCTTTTATCTCGTTGTCTTTTTTTCGGGTATGCTCCCTTAGGGGAAAGGCTACATTTTCCATCACATTCATGGAATCAAACAGTGCGGCTTCCTGAAAAAGCATTCCGAATTTCTTTCTCACCTCATTCAGATCTCTGTCGTCAAGCGAGGTAACGTCAACACCATCAACAATCACCTGTCCGCTGTCAGGCCTCAGGAGTCCGATAATATGTTTCAGGAGAACGCTCTTCCCCCCTCCACTGCCACCGATAATAACGGTGGTTTGACCGTCCTCTATATCAAGATTCAGGCCATTCAGAACTTTCTGTTGCCCAAAAGACTTATTTATTTCAACAAGTTCAATCATATATTTACGAGTTGCGGGTTGCGAGTTGCGGGTCAATTTTCTCACTTCTCACTCCCCACGTCTCACCCCTTCCTATATGGTTAAATTCTTTTGCCACTTTTGAAAAAATTTTGCAATTAAGGTACTAAAACATAATAGCCGTAAGAAAATAGTCGCTTATCAGGATTGACACGGATGCCAGTACCACCGCCTCCGTAGTGGCTTTTCCCACTCCCTCGGCTCCCCCCGTAGTGTTGAATCCCTTGTAACATCCTACCAGGGACAGGATAAGCCCGAAGAATGCCGCTTTGGTCAAACCATGGTAAATATCATTCAAATCCACCATAGTGGTAATATTATTTACAAAAGCGCCTGAATTAATGCCCAGTATGGGCACCCCCACAAAATATCCTCCGAGGACTCCCATAAAGTCAGATACAACAGTGAGGAGGGGAAGCATTATCACCCCGGCGATTACCCTTGGGACTATGAGATGTTTGACGGGGTTAGCGGCCATCACATACAGGGCGTCTATCTGCTCAGTCACGCGCATTGTCCCAAGCTCCGCCGCCATGGCAGAACCGGCCCTTGCGGTTACCATCAAAGCCGTGAGGACAGGACCGAGCTCTCTGGTCATTCCCAGCGCGACTGTAGAACCGACAAGACTCTCCGCGTTGAACATCTTGAACCCGTGATAACCCTGCAACGCCATGACCATGCCGGTGAATGTCCCCGTTAGAACGACGATAAGGATGGACTTGACGCCGACAAATTCCATCTGTTTAAAGATCAGGCGAAGCTTCAGCGGTGGGCGTATCATCCACCTCAGAACCGAAAGAAAGAGGATCAGTATCCTCCCCATTTCCTCTATATTCCCAAGGATGGCCCTCCCAAAATTATCAATTGCTATGGCAATTTTATTCATAAAACACCAACGGCCACTCTATAGCGGTTCCTTTTTCTTCGAGAGCGCCTCGAAAGATAATTGTATAATCATGCTGATGAATTCAATCCGCGTAACCCCTGAAGCGGCCACCCGGCAAAAGAGTACTGTAGAAGGCGTTATACCTGGAGAGCTTTGCGGTTCTCTATCAGCACTATCCAGTTACCTGTGGGTAGAAGCATACCCGCCCTCGCATAAGCCTTCAAATCAAACACAGAAAAAGCCCTTACCACCACACCATGTATTTTTTTCAGGCCATCATCCGGCAATCTAGCCGGTGTCTTATTTCCTTCCTGACCATACAGTAATATGTTCCCAAACGAAAGAATTCCTTTCGCTTGCATGGTTATGATTTCGGAGGGCATGCCGCGTAATCTAATCCCGACTCTCAGCATCCCCGGTCCTGGCCCGGAGACAACCACGTATCATATTGTCAATCCTGGCAATGGATTTCTACTCGCCCGGTATAAAAATCCTTCTCAACTTAGGTTCAACCGTATCTGATTTCCCCTTATTCACAAACACGCGAGGGGCCCTCTTGCCCAGTGCACACAGAATTTCATAGCTTATCGTCCCGGACTTTCCGGCAATTTCACTGGCCGAAATATATTCTTCCCCCTGCATCCCCATCAAAACAACTTCATCGCCTATTTCGCATTCAGGTATATGAGTAACATCCACTGTACACATATCCATGGAAACGCGCCCTGCAATGGGCGCCCTTTCCCCCCTTATAAGAACGTGCCCCTGATTCGACATAATAAAGCCATACCCGTCCGCATACCCAACGGGTATTATCGCAAACCGGGCAGGGCTTTTTGTGATATGAGACCTGCCATAACCTATGCTGTGCCCCGCAGAAAAATCCTTTAGAATTACAACTGTCGTCTTGAAACTCATTACCGGTAGCAGATCCACCTCCGGAGCCATATCGGATGAGGGATATACCCCGTATGTCATAATCCCGGGGCGCACCATATCCAGATTGAACCGGGAGAAGTTGAGGACACAACCGCTGTTGGATATGTGTTTTATAGGAATATATATCCCGTCTTTTTCCAACCCTGTTACAATCTTCTCAAACAGTTTCCACTGGAAAAAGTTATATTCATCGTCTTTACGTTCACTGACAGAGAGGTGGGAGAATATGCCCTCCACCACTATGCCGGGAAGGTCAAGGATACTCCTGATCATGGCGATCGCGTCACTGTATATAGTCCCGCTCCGGCCCATCCCCGTATCAATTTCAATATGAACGGGAAGTTGCGCATTTCTTTCAATCAGTTTTCTGTTGAGTTCGACAGCGAAATGGACATCTGAAACAGAAGGGGTCAGATCGTATTTGATTATTTCATCAATTTCATGAACTGTGGAAGGACTCAGCAATATAATGGGTGCATCTATCCCGCCGACCCGAAGCTGCATACCTTCATCGGCGTTGGCGACACCAAGGGCGTACACACCGTTTTTTAAGGCTGCCTTTGATATCGAAATCGCCCCATGGCCATACGCATCCGCCTTCACTACCTGAAGCACCTTTACGCCGGATCTCACCAACCTTTGTATTTCGTTCCAGTTATGTCTGAAACTGTCCAGATCTACTTCCACCCAGCTTCTGTATCTTTGTGCTCTTGACGGCATTTTCTATGCAATCCCGCTTTCCTGAATTTTATAACCTGTTTCTCAACCATTCATACATCTTACATTATGAAGATATTACCAAAACAACGATGAAAGTCAAGGCGAAGGTATCGAATCAGAAGGGGGTAAAAGAAAACTTGTGTGATTAATCAGAGAATCGTTACAGCATGCCACACATAGAATCGTTCAAATCGGTCTCGTACGTCTGTCGGGCAGGCATGGATACAGAGAAAAAGCAACCGCTAATTTCTTGACAATGTGGATACGTTAAGATAGAAATCCGTTTTTTGAGTCGTAAAAAAGCCGATGTAGCTCAGCTGGTAGAGCAACTGATTCGTAATCAGTAGGTCAGCGGTTCAAATCCGCTCATCGGCTCCATATAATCAAAGGGGTTGCGAGAAATCGCAACCCCTTTGATTTCTATTGTTATCTACTGTTTATGCAACAAAACACTCCAGAAACCATAATGATATCAGATATCAGACAGTTAAGCACATAATACAATAAAGGGGTAAACTGATTAATAATCAGCTAGTCGGATGTTTTTGAGCCCAATGTGGCTTACCCGCAAAATCAATGGATTACGGGGATTTTAACTGTCCATCTTTCGACGCTAACTTCTTCCTGTAACAAACAAATCTTGACTTGACCTGCTCGTAGTAGATTACTTTTGGGAATCAGTAAAACGTCCTGCATCACCAGCGGCCCACCCAAGCTTCCCGCGTCAGCGCCGCTGCGCTTCTTGCCGACTGGTGAATGCAAGTGTTCGGCGATTCTTGCCGTTTCCTCGCGTTTGCTTAAAAAGTAAGAGCAGCCTTTAATTTGCTTTTCAATAATTGCCAGCGAGCATCTACAAATTCAGTAAATCTTTCTAATTCCAAGATATTAGGAATGATTTGTTTCTCCAAATCCACTGAAGATTTAGAAACCCATTCAGACAATGACTTGACTCCTTTTGAGATATTTTGATTCCCATCCAGCATTTGCAAATTTACAATTCCATTATAAAAGTCTGAGTTGGCAAAATACCAATCTGGATCATTAGACGTGCTGACTATACCGGCTTTCTTCAATTTACTTTTGGTAAATATAGTTTTTGGATGTATATGGTCTTTATGGAAATCTCCATTTTTATAATCGAGATTTGGATATAGAAGTGCGAGAATGGGAAAAGCGTATCTGTCTTCGTACCTGGTATAAAGAAGGTTTTCTATAAACTCATCATCTACTGTGATACTTTTCCTTGTTTTAGTTAGCCGAGCGGCAATTGCCTGAGCTGGAAATAATGGCTCATTTTCTTCAATTGATTTTTTGATTGGTTCACGAATTACTTTTAAAATGGCATCAGCCTGCCCGCCAAAAATACGATGTAATAATACAGCATGGAACCATTTTTTTATGGTTCCCCAATCATCCTTATAGGCGACTTCCTTACGAGTATAATTTTTCGATTTTTTTGAAACAAACAGATAATAGACAATAGGAAGAACTGCGTTTTTAGATGTCAGGCTTTGTTCTGTGTAGCCAAAGTCACGAATTAACTCAAAAGCTATTACAACACAATTTCTTATCTCATCCCAATGCTTTTCAAATTCTTTTGCATTTTCAGATGTGAAATTTGAAACTCTAAATTTAATATCTTTGCTGAATATGAGCAAATATGCACGCAATATCAGATCTTTATTAATTTCAAAGCCATACGAATTCCATACTTCATCAATTGCATTATTTATTTCTTCCCGAGCATTTGCCCAACTAGCAATGAGAGTTGACATTATTAAATCCGAATAATCTAATTTTTCGCCACCACTATTGATTCTAATAAATATATTTAGAGCTTTATTGTAATCGGGATCATCTTCAAGGTAATAGTTGATTATAGGGTTTACATGAATAATATCATGCAATTTACTCAATGTTTCATTGACAAATTCATTGTCCTCCCACTCGTTTTCTTTAATATATTGATTTAGTTTAAAGGTTCCTTGTAATCCCAGAATATTTCCAACTTCAAACCATTCCTTTGGTTGAAGGCACTCTAGATCGTCTTTTGTCAAAAATTGAAAATCATATAAACGTCCATCGTCATCAGTCACATTATTTTCTGTATCATCTTGAGGAGCATATTCAGTAATTTTTAGATACAGCTTTTGTGTAGGAAGTGCATACTCATTGTTTACCCAATGAACTCGAGGTTTTTTATATGCATAAGATCCCTTTAAGCCTATATACAAAGCAGTAAGTCTTTGTTGTCCATCAAGAACAGCCTCAAAATCAGGAACAGTTAATGTGTTCACCTCTTCACAGTGTGTGCAATATTTCTCTCTAAATTTCCTTAGAATTGAATAAAATCTGTTAAATTGTTTGTTTTCACCATTTACTTTCCAAAGAAGTAAAGAACCTATAGGGTAATCTCGCATTAAAGAATCAAATAATATTTCTATCTCGTCATGACTCCATACAAATTCCCTTTGAATAGCAGGAAGGAGTAAGGTTTGATATTCAATTTTTTGTATAACACTCGCAATTGTTACTGGAGGGTAAAACGCCATATCTATTCATCCTTAAATTTTAAATTATTATTCTAATGAGTATTTTTTCTCAACATCATATTCTTCTACGCCGAACAGTGTTTATATGTATCTTGTATAATAACCTAAACACAGCGATTTAGCCGTATAAGACCTCCCGAATACCTACAATTTAATATATCCTTCCTGAAGTCGAGAGAAGCAAGGGCAAAGGGAAAACAGCGGATTTCTTAGTGTAACCGTTACCAATAAGCTTATTGGAAGGCAGGTAGCGTTTCATGCTGATCCGATACGTCGGCTGGCTTGCCACTCAGCTTCACATTCTCCTGGGTTTCCTTTTGTATATTAAACGGCTCGCCATAGCACTCCTCGAACACATCAGGAAATTTTTCTTCTTTCCGGAGTTGTTTAAAAAGTGGCCAATTCCTATAGTAACTCTTATGAAAATATTCATCGTGCCTCAATCGTTTCATCAAATCATAAGTCTGATCATAATCATCACGTAGGACAGCAACGGCTAACTTAAACCTATCTTCCGAAGCGCTCCAATCAATTTGGTCAATTACTTTTTTACAAGACTTGCCGTCTCCGTCCCATTTATAGGCTTGGGCAAGATTGACAATCATTATCAGCTTATTGGTCTCGCTGGAGTGTTTGAATGTGGGGCCAGTGAAAAAATCAAGCAGTCTGATTGCCAAATCGTACTGCTTATTCTGAATTAGATCAAACGTGAGGTTAATAATATTGTCGTCGGAATCTTCAATATAAGTCGAGCAAAGTTTTCTCCATACAACATGCGCTGCTTTTACACCTATCTCGTACACGCACTTGTATGCCTCTCGAAAATAATCAGGGTCAACTCCCAACTGATCTCCAATTTTAAGCGTTGAGTCCAACTTGCACTTATGCTCAGAGCAGCATTTTATATACTGAGAAGATGCGTAGCCATCGCAGTGAACAAATAAATTTCTACGTTCATTCAGTTCCACAAATACGGGCCATGATTTCAAATTTTTAGTAAAGGGAATTTTAAGTTTTTCCTTGAGCCACTTAAATTGTTCAACCACACTTTTTCGAATGACCGCTTCCACTTCTTTTTCTATTATGTAGTCACTGGCGGCCCTTATTGTGTCAAACTTTTGAAGCTCTGTGAATGGAATAGACTTCTCTGACGCATCTAATATTTCTGAGTTGGCATCGAAAATGAACCGCACGATGCAACCAAGAAACGAATCGTACTGTGAAACTAGAGAGGTTATGTAGTGTCTTGGTATGAATTTGACGGACGTAAGAGCGCTGTTCCGGTTCCGCTTGAGCCGATTGTGCCTAGTGTCATGTCACGCTTGATATGTTAGATAGAATATGTCATAATGATCTCCAAAAGAAGGAGGTTCATTATGCCAAAGGTAAAGTATCGACTTGTGCTGACGCAGGAGGAACGTGGGGAGCTTG
>Ga0207996_1000448_pt1 | contig 36778 bp, 37 predicted proteins | sample AntAceMetag02UKG_FD_184773 | JGI IMG/M metagenome (GOLD analysis project Ga0207996, IMG submission 184773) | Saline lake microbial communities from Ace Lake, Antarctica - Antarctic Ace Lake Metagenome 02UKG (SPAdes) (version 2) | ecosystem: Environmental > Aquatic > Non-marine Saline and...
TTATTGGTGGCCCATTCTCGCACATGATAATTTTCTGCTGATTTTTTAAAATAAAACTTGACTACAATAAACCAGGACATGAAGTTCATGAAGCTTTTTCTTCAGTTCCTTCAGTTCCTTCATGGTAAAAATTGTTGTTTTTTCATTAAGTTAATGGCATTGATTTACATAGTGTTGATTTTGTATCCTGGCAGAAAAATTGAAAATTGAGAAAAAGCAAAACATGCAAACCTTTTTGCCCTGGCGATCACGGCAAAAAGGTTTTATTTTTTAAAAAAATGTGACAAAGTAGGATAAAAGCCGTCAGAGGAAAAAAACCAACGCTGCAAAGGAGAGATCAAATATGGGTACAAACAATCTTGTCTTTTTGGAAATTCTCGAGTGGTTTGACGATACAGGCAAGGAGCTTGTGCATCGGATACCTGAAAAAGGTTCCGGAGATATCAAGTATGGAGCTCAACTTACCGTAAGAGAGAGCCAGGCGGGTGTATTTTTTTACAAGGGCAAGGCTGTCGAGGCCTTTGGCCCCGGACGGCATACTTTGAAAACCGCCAATATTCCCATCCTGACCAAACTTGTCAGCCTGCCATGGGGAATGACCAGTCCGTTGCGGGCTGAAGTATATTTCGTGAATATGAAAACATTCACCGACCTCAAATGGGGCACGCGGGATCCGGTTGCATTCAAGGATTCCGAACTGGGGCTGATCCGGCTCCGGGCTTTTGGCGTTTTTAATCTTCAAATTGTCCAACCGGTTCTTTTCATCAACCGCCTGGTGGGAACCCAGGGCATTTTCACCACCGGGGAAGTTGAAGAATATCTCAACCGCGTTATCATATCTCGGTTCAACGATTACATGGGCGAAACCATTAATTCCATTCTGGACCTGCCGGCCCAGTACGATGAACTGTCCGAAGGTCTGACCAAACGCCTGCAGAAAGACTTCAGCCATTTCGGGTTGAACCTGACCCATTTATATATGACTTCCATTACTCCGCCGCCGGAAGTTCAAAAAGCCATTGACGATAGAAGCCGCATGGGTGTTTTCAAAGACATGAATAAGCTCATGCAGATGAAAGCTGCCATGGCCATGGAAAAAGCCGCTGATTCCGAAGGAGGTTCAGGCGCCGGAGCGGGCATGGGGGCCGGAATGGGCCTGATGATGCCGGCCATGTTTGCCCAGTATTTTGCCGGAGGGATGGCACCGACCCAATCAAAAGATGCCCAGGCGACTGCCGCCTGCCCGGAGTGCAAGACAGCCATCCCGATAAACGCAAAGTTCTGCCCCAGTTGCGGCCATCAGTTACTTATTTTTACCCAATGTGCCGGCTGCGGCAAAAACCTGACGCCCGATGCAAAATTCTGTCCCCGCTGCGGTCATGCCGTGGAGAAAAAACCACTCGTCAGATTCTGTTCCAAATGCGGCACTGAAAACCTGAGCGACGCAGTGTTCTGCAATCAGTGTGGAGAAAAACTGTAGCCGAGTCGCGTGGGACCGCTATAATTGAAAAATAAAAAGTGAAAAATTAAGGAATTCTATCAATTTTAATCCACAGACTTGGCCGCCTCTGTAGGATTACGCGGATTATAATGCCATTCTATCGATTTTAATAAAAAACCGAACCTGTTGAAATGTTTTACGCAAGCATTTTTCCTCAATACCAGGCGGCCGGCCCCAAGCTCGTTTACGTGTACGAGCACGAGCACGTTTATGGCAGAGCCATCTATCTCTGACCTGGCCCCCAGGACCAGAATTTTAGCTGTTGAAATAAAAAAAGACAGAGCGGAGCGATACCACAAATTTTCACTATTCACTTTTCACTATTCACTTGATAGGACGATACCACAAATTTTCACTATTCACTTTTCACTATTTAATTTGGTTCAGGGGCTTTCTACCGTAAATCATGCCAGGTTATAAAATTGAACATCAGTGCCCCCAATGCGGGGCACCCGCCATTCTGGAAGAGACCGACCGGCTTTTTAAATGCGAGTACTGCCGGGTTCAGTCCTATCTGTTGCGCAAAAACTATTTCCGTTATATTCTACCCAGTAAAGCACCTGCCGGAAAAGAGCTTTTCTATGTTCCCTACTGGCGATTCAAAGGTATGCTCTTTTCCAGCGCCGGCAATACCATTCATCACCGCTTTATCGATGCCAGCCACCAGGCCATTGACTCAAGCAGCTTTCCCATATCCGTTGGTTTGCGCAGCCAGACCCTGAAACTCAAGTTTGTCCTGCCGAAAACAAAGGGCCTTTTCCTGCGGCCGACGCAGCCTTTTGAAAAAGCAATGCAGATTTTCAAAAACAGATTTAATACGGGACTTCCCCGCCCTATTTACCACCAGGCCCATATCGGCGAAACGTTGAGCATGATCTATTCTCCCTTTTATATGGATGGTAAAATAATGGACGGCATACTTAACCGGCCTATTGTCCACCGAATGCCCAAAGGTTTTGATATTGCCGACCTTTCCTCTAAACATCCCGATGATCATATTCGATTCATCGCCGCCATCTGCCCCGGGTGCGGCTGGAATCTTGACGGTCAGAGGGACTCCCTGGTTTTGACCTGCTCCAACTGTCAATCCGCATGGAGGCCGGGCACCGGTGAGTTACGCCGGTTGAAAATCAGTCATATTGCCACAAAAGCCAAAAACGTGGTCTATCTCCCCTTCTGGCGTATCAAGGCCGAGGCCACGGATATTGATCTGACAACGTATGCCGATCTGATCCGGCTCGCCAATCTTCCCAGGGTCGTTAAAAAATCCTGGGAAACGACGGAATTCCATTTCTGGTCGTTGGGATTCAAAGTCCGCCACAAAGATTTTCTCCGGCTCTCACGCGGCATGACCCTTTCACAACCTTGTGACGACATCATTCGCGAAATGCCCGCCGCCGGGCTTTATCCGGTAACCCTTCCGGTAACGGAAGCCGCAGAAAGCATGAAAATCATTTTGGCAAGTTTTGCCAAACCCGCCAAAAAAATTCTTCCCCGGCTGAACAATATAACCATTCAACCGAAAAACTTTCTACTGGTCTATATTCCTTTTGCGGAAAAACATCATGATCTGGTCAATACGGAATTAAATATGAGTATCAATAAAAACGTGCTCTCTTTTGCCGGGAATTTATAGGCGCCGGTATTGAACAACTTCATATTTTGCAATCCCTTAATTCAGCCCCATGCCGATAACAAGACCGACGGCAATTCCAAGCCCGATAAAAATGGAACCGACGACAATCCCGACGGCAATATTTTTTTCCGCCAGTTGTACGGATGTATCAAAGGGCGTTATTTTATCAAATATTACATAACCGATGATCATGAAAGCGATGGTCAGAAATGCGCCGCAGACAGCATACAAAAGATTTAACAGCGTGATGGTTATTTCCATTATCGCAAAACCTCCTTAATCTTTTTTATTTTCCGGACATACCCGATTGTCTCATGGCTTCGTTCTCCGGTAACCCCGATGAGCACATGCTCTATGGATTCCCACAAATTCGGGTCCAGTTCTTTTTTTTCGGCAAGGACTTGAGCCTTTAAAATATTGCCCTTGCCTGCATTATAAGAGCCGAACATAAAGTTCAACCGGTCCCGATACGGTCGTTTTGCTTTCCATAATTTCCAAATCTCCCGATTATAATAAATTCCCGCGGCAATATTCCAGCGCGGCTGCGTTCTGGTGCCTTTTATGGATAAATTCTTTTTTCGAATTTCCTTGAAGGTAGCCGGCATAATCTGCATAATACCAACTGCTCCCACATTTGATTTTGCTTTGGCCATTAATCTGGATTCGGCGATCGACTGGGCTTTAAAATAAGACCATTCAAACCCCGGTCCGAAATACCGCTTGGAATACTTGGAAAAATAACGATCATACTTTACAACATGGTTATAGCGCTCAAAGGCCTGAGCGCTACATGGGAGTAAAATTAGAATCAAAATAAAAAAAATTTGGGCATTCTTCATAACAAATCAAAAATAGTTTATACTTTGTTGTTTTTGCATATTGAAATGAAATTTTCAGTTTCCGTCCCTTGCTGCACTTTTTCATATTGCGATACGCTCCAATAACATCCGCTATGAACTTAGGTCAAGAACTCTACCCGTTTAAAATGGGCACACCCTGTCTGCAGTTCATATTTTTCTTGCTATATCCCTTTCTTGTGATAGGAGTTACAGCGTTTATTTTTTTAAATCTATCTTAAAGGCGGGCCTTTTTATGGGTGGTTTTTTCAGCGTAGTTTCTAAAGAAGATTGTGTCATGGACCTGTTCTACGGAACCGATTATCATAGTCACCTGGGAACCAAAAGAGGTGGGATGGCAGTCTACAATTCTAAAGGGTTCTCGAGGGCAATCCACAATATTGAAAATAATTATTTTCGTTCCAAATTCGAATCGGATCTTCCTGAAATGCGCGGGAATAAGGGCATTGGAATTATCAGTGATTACGATGCACAGCCATTGATCATAAACTCCCATATGGGACGATTCGGAATTGTAACGGTCGGTAAAATAAACAATATCGACGAGCTTGCCCAAAAAGCCTTTAAGCACAGAAGGCAATTTGCCGAAACCAGCGGCGGCGACATCAACCCAACCGAAATGGTATCCATGCTCATCAATGAAAAAGGCTCTTATGAAGAAGGCATTCTCAACGCCCAGAACGCCATCAAAGGGTCCTGTTCACTTCTGGTTCTTACAAAAGACGGTATTTATGCAGCCCGGGACAAACTCGGTCGAACACCGGTTATGATAGGGCGCAAAGACGGTGCGTTTGCAGCCACATCTGAAACCTGCGCTTTTCCCAATCTCGGATTTGAAACCGTAAAATTCCTGGGCCCCGGGGAAACCGTTTTTATAACCGCCGAAGGTTATGAACAAAGGCTTAAACCCCGCGATAAAATGCAGATTTGTTCTTTTCTCTGGGTTTATTATGGATACCCGGCTTCCAGTTACGAGAATATCAATGTGGAACAGGTGCGTTACCGCTGTGGCAGTGCCCTGGCAGCCAATGATCCGACACACGCCGACTGTGTTTCCGGCATCCCGGACTCCGGCATCGGGCATGCAATCGGGTATGCCACCAAAAAAAATATACCTTATATGCGCCCTTTTGTTAAGTATACGCCTACTTGGCCCCGCAGTTTTATGCCGCAAAACCAGAATGTTCGTGATCTGGTAGCCAAAATGAAACTGATTCCCGTCAAGAATTTGATCAAAGATAAAAAACTGCTGTTTTGCGATGATTCTATTGTCAGGGGCACTCAACTGAAAAACAATATCGAAATACTTAAAGAGTACGGGGCCCTTGAAATTCACATGCGCATTGCCTGTCCCACGCTTATCTTTCCCTGTGATTTCCTCAATTTTTCCTCCTCCCGTTCAAGTCTTGACCTTGCCGGTAGAAAAGCCATAAAAAATATCGAGGATGCCGGTGATCAATACCTTGATGAATTTGCCACAGCCGGATCAACAAGAAATCAGGAGATGGTGGACTGGATAAAAAACAAACTGAAGCTTTCCTCCCTTAAGTATCAAAAAATAGATGATCTTGTTGAGGCGATCGGTCTGCCAAAGGAAAAACTGTGCACCCACTGCTGGGACAAAAGCAGTTATTTTTAACCCGACATCCATAAAACAAAAGGTTTGATCATGATCAGAATCAACGAAAATTATCTGAAACTCCAGGCAACATATTTATTTACTAAAATTGCCCGGCGGGTAAGCGCATTTCAGCAGGCCAATCCGGATACGGAAGTCATCAAACTGGGTATCGGGGATGTTACCCGTTCCCTGCCCCGGGCATGTATAGAGGCCTTTCATCAGGGCGTCGATGATCTGTCCCGTGACGATACATTCCATGGATATGGTCCGGAAAAAGGATACGCTTTTTTAAGAGATAAAATCGCCGTCAACGACTTTCAAAACAGAGGGACGGAAATTGCCGCAGACGAAATTTTCATCAGCGACGGTTCCAAATGTGATACCGGAAATTTTCAAGAGCTGTTTGCCGGAGATATCAAGATCGCCGTTCCGGACCCGGTTTATCCTGTATACATCGATACCAATGTCATGGCCGGGCGGACCGGCGAAATGAACAACGGCCGCTATGACAATATTTTATATATGGAAAGCGGGCTTGAAAACGATTTTGTTCCCTCGGTACCCCGGGAACCGGTGGATCTGATTTACCTGTGCTTTCCCAACAATCCCACCGGCGCCACAATAACCAAAAAAGCCTTAAAGACCTGGGTGGATTACGCCCGTGAGCACAAGTCCCTGATTCTCTACGATGCCGCCTATGAAGCATTTATACGGAACCCGGATTTGCCGCATACGATTTTTGAAATCGAGGGCGCCCGGGAAGTTGCCGTTGAATTCCGCAGTTTTTCCAAAACCGCCGGTTTCACCGGTACCCGCTGTGCCTACACAATCGTTCCCAAAGACTGCATGGCATGGGACAGCAAGGGGCAGGCCCACTCGATTCATGCCCTCTGGGGCCGCCGCTGCAACACCAAATTCAACGGGGTTTCCTACCCTGTTCAAAAGGCGGCCGAGGCAGTCTACAGCCCGGAGGGGAAAAAACAGACCAGGGAACTTGTAGATTATTACCTGGAAAACGCAGCACTGGTACGCCGGGAAATCAGTTCCATGGGTTTTGACCTGGTGGGGGGTGAAAACTCACCCTATATCTGGCTGGATTCCCGCAAAGACGCATGGGATTTTTTTGACCTGATGCTCGAAAAAGCCGGTGTGGTCTGCACTCCCGGACCCGGTTTCGGCAAATGCGGCCGGGGCTTTGTACGCATCAGCGCTTTTAACAGCCGTGGAAATGTGGAAAAAGCCATTGAGCGTATAAAAAAAGCCATCCGGTAACAAAAGGACGAAAACTCAAAGCCCCTTTTTTATATCAAAAAAAATTATATATCTCTGTTTTCTTCCTGATTCGTTCAACCGTCGGCATATCCGCTACAAACGGAATTTCAGGCAAATCCGGCGGCGGTAATCTTCGAGTTTCAAGAAACGGCATATTTTCCAGGTATTGGTTGTAGGCCTCCACCATAAGAATTTCGAGATTTACAACGTCTTCCACATTGTAGGCCAGTAGCGTTTCCAGGGCTTTTGGATCCTTTGTCTGTTTATATTCGTTCCAGAGATGTACTGCAAAATATCCGTCAACCCCGCTCAGATCCCCCCTGTCAATGCCCATGGCCTTCTCACAGCGCTTCAACCCTCCCTTGAATCCGAGACCGGCCAGGACATAGCGAAGGTCAATGTGGGCATGATCCAGTGTAATTCCCATATAGTCCTGAATAAACGGCACATCAAAGCTCTTGCCGTTGTAGCTGATAATCAGGTTGTATTTTTTGATATCATTTTTAAACTCATCCAGGTTTTCACCATTGACATAGGTAAAAATTGACCGACCGTCATACATGGCAATGGTCGAAATCTCCCCAAAACAGACATCCAGACCGCTGGTCTCAATATCCAGAAAAACCGCCGATTCTCTAAATTCCGGAAAAAACCGCCAATGCTGGCCTGCCGGCATCAATTCAGCAAAAAAACGGGGGTCCCCATCCTGCAAATGCTGTTTTGATGTAAAAAGATATTCATAGACGGTGGCCTCTTTTTTAGCTGGAACCTTGCCTGGATCAGTAGTATTAAAACTGTCCCAATCGCAGATTCCCCTGCGCCAGAACTTTTTTTCGGTCTCAGCACCGATTCCGGGGATATGGAGAAATGTGTTTTTCAGCATTTTAACACCTGTCTTACCGTTCGTGAGGTTCAGGGTTCAAAATTATTCACAAAGAATTGACGAATTCAATCGGTTCTTGACTTTGGGCGGCAGGCGGCATATGTGCTCTCAAGCACACGGGCGGCGGATAAAGCATGCGCGAACTTTTTACGAGACCATCAAGGATTAATCGTGGAAAATTTAAAAAGCTATCAAAAAAAATATTTGCGGGGGCTGGCCCATGACTTAAAACCAATTGTTTTTATCGGCCAAAAAGGAATTACACAAACCCTGCTCGACTCACTCAACCAAGCACTGTCCGACCATGAACTGATCAAAATCAAGTTCATAGAATTCAAAGAAAAAGAGTATAAAAAACAGTTCGTAGCCGAAATTGAGGCCAAAACCGGTTGCATGGCAGCCGGAATCGTCGGGCACACGGCAATTGTTTTCCGCCGGCATCCGGATACGGAAAAACGCAAAATTATTCTGCCGAAAAAATAGCTTTAAAAAAAATCTTACACGACGAAAATTATTGCTGTATTTCACGCATTCCGTCAGGCATTTTCCCGGATCAGGGCCCTTGCCGCCTCTATGTCATAGGCATTGTCCGGATCAAACCCATTCTCCTTGCCGGAATACATCTTCGAAGCCAGCTTGATTGCTCTGTAAGCCACCCACCCATGCTCTTTCCACATTTCCGTGTCATCCTCGTTCCACATTCGAAAAACGATTTCTCCCTGCTGCTGTTCGACATACATCCGGACACGTTTGTTTTGAGGAAACGGGTAATAATAAAGTCCTCGTTTATCTTTCATCTATCTGCTCCTGAAATATACGTCTCGATAAAATGTAAATCAAAAAATGCCAATAGAATTTCCGCCCAATTGCATCAACCGTCCCCCACGGCAACATGCTTCGGATCTATTTTTTCCAGTATTTCTCCGGCACCATTCAATACATGGATCATAAAGCCGCCGGCCGCGGAATCCAGAACCAGTTGAGTATACAGAACCGCCTGAGCCTCATATTTCATACCCCGTTCCCGGGGCATATTGATAAAACACTCAAGGGCCTGATCCTTTTTCAGAAAACAGGGGATGTAATCCGTCTGCGCCTGTTTATCATGCAATCCTGCAAATTGTTCCTCAACACCATCATTTTGTACAATGACCCAAACCCACGGATCACCCTGAATTAGTCCACTCATTACTGATTCCCTTTTTCCGTTGCCTGGTTTCCCACGGGCAATGATTTGTATATGTGAGTCTGGTATAGTTAAAAGGCATCCTTCATGTCAACGAAAACATCTATTATCCTTGACATGTTACAGATAATAAGCTTAATTTTTATTGATACACATTTTTGACTTCAAGAGTAGCCGCCTCCGGGAACATGCGGCGGCACTTTCCCGTAAAGGGGGAAATTATGCTCAACATGTTGATCGTTTTTTCTGCAGCAAGTTTACTTTCCGCACTTCTTTATCATGAAAAGCATAATAATTTCAAAAATGTTCTGATAACAAAAACCGCTCTTTCCTGCCTGTTTATTATTGCAGCACTGGTGCAGCCACACCCGGACGCCCGTTATTTTCAAATTTTGCTGGGCGGGCTGATATTTTGCCTGGCAGGTGATATTTTTCTGGCCCTGCGGCAGGAACGGATGTTTTTCTTAGGGCTGGTATCTTTTTTAACCGGACACCTGTTTTATGTTGCCTGTTTTTTTTATATAGCCGGGATTACGCTATGGACCCTGGTAGGACTAATCATTACCTGCGCCGTAGGATTTCCCATCTATCGATGGCTGGAACCGAATCTGGGTTCCATGAAATTGCCGGTTATATTTTATATTGTGGTCATCAGCCTCATGGTCGGCAATGCTTTTTCGGTTCTCGGATCTCCCGCCATTGATTTTTCCGGTCGCACCATGATCTTTTCCGGAGCACTGCTGTTTTATGTGTCAGATATTTTTGTAGCCCGTCAGCGATTTATCAAAGATGACTTTGCAAATCGCCTGATCGGCCGGCCTCTGTACTATGCCGGCCAGTTTCTGCTGGCTTTTTCGGTTGGTTTAATAAAATAAATTCAGGAGATTGGCAACCAATATGAAAATTACCATTTTATGTGACAACTCTATCAGCCGCAGCGGCTTTCTGGCGGAACATGGATTCAGCGCCCTCATCGAACGGGGTCCGGACAAATTTCTATTTGATACGGGCCAGGGCACTGTCCTGCCAAACAACATAAAAGCATCGGGAGCTGAACTGAAAGGAACCGACACTATTTTCATCAGCCATGGGCATTATGATCATACCGGCGGCCTAAAATGGGCATTGCAGACCATCGGCCCGGTGGATATTGTGGCCCATGGAGATATTTTTGCCAAACATATGTCGATGAAAACCGGGACGGGGCAAATCGGTAAACCCCGTTATGTCGGCTGTCCGTTCTCTCAGTTAGAACTGCAAACCCTGGGTGCCAACTTTAAATTTACAAATCAGACAAAAGAAATCTTTCCCGGAGTCTGGTTTGTCAGCGGTATCGAACGTAACCCCGAACAAACCCCGGATGACCCCACTCTCGTATTTCAGCAAGGAGACAAAATCGTATCAGATCCTATTGCCGATGATGCAAGCCTTCTGGTCGAAACCGACAGCGGACCACTCCTGCTGCTCGGATGTTCTCATGCCGGGGTTCTCAATATTCTGGATCATGTCCGGGACAAGATGGGGATAACCCGGCTTCGGGCCATCCTTGGAGGGACCCATTTAATGTTTCTGCCACCGGAAGAAATACCCGGGGTCATCAACAAAATCGAAGAATTTTCAGTTGAACTGGTGGGCGTATCCCATTGTACGGGTATGCCGGCGGCAGCCACTCTCGCATCTTATTTCGGTGACCGGTTCCTCTTTGCATCCGCCGGCGCGACCATTGAGTTGTAATGATTTTTCAAAAATTCAAGAATTTATCATCTGCAATAATGCCATAAAGGAGGATAAATGTCATGAAAGTAGAATTGAAAAATATTTTATGCGCCACGGATCTGTCGGATTTTTCCAGTCATGCGATTTCTTATGCCATAGCCATAGCCAGGGAGTTTGATGCCAAACTTTATCTTTGCCATATTTTTGATCTGCCCTCTTTTTCCGTTCATGGCACAGCCTATATGTTCCAGCCGCAGCAACAGGACAACCTGTTGGAATATGCTAGGGAAAAACTGGAAACCCTCATGGAAAAGCAATCCATTAAATGGGAATTGATTGTCACGACAGGCCCTGTTGCCGATACTATTTCCAGACAGGCCGAAGAAAAAAAGATCGACATGGCCGTGGTAGCCACCCATGCCCGGTCCGGACTGAAACGCCTTTTTTTAGGTTCCGTCACCGAACGTTTGATCCGGACCATCTCCTGCCCTTTGCTCATCGTGGTTCCGCCTGATGCGGATGCGGGCAGCGATCTGATCGAAGGGCTGAATTTTAAAAATATCCTGGTGGGGTGTGATTTTTCCCCGGACTCCTACAGAGCCGTTGAATACGGGCTGAATCTTGCCCAGGAATTCCAGGCCGGGATTCACCTGGTACATGTCGTCAAACCTGTTGACTACGCGGAAATCGTATCCTCCAGCGCCTTGGCCGAAGAACTGCGGGTGAATCTGCACGAAAGCTCGAACCGGAAACTTTTGAACCTTGTCCCAGAAGATACCCATAACTGGTGTAAAGTCAAAACAGCCTGTCTGACAGGCGAGCCCTTTGAAGAGATCGGCAAGTATGCCGTATTGCACGAAATCGACCTGATCGTGATGGGGGTCAGGGGGCTTAACATGGTCGAAACGCTTTTTCTGGGTTCCACCACCGACCGCGTGCTGCGGCGTACCACCTGCCCGGTGCTCTCGGTGTGCCGGGTGAAAAAATAGACGGGAACAAAGGATGCTGTATCATTTCCCTTGGTGATTGAAAAGCTTTACAAAATCGCTTTGACATATTTTTTAGACGCCATGATACTTTGGGAAAACACGGGAAAATCGGTTGAGGTGCAATCAAGAAGATCGCTTCCTTGAATTCAGGATGGAAAAGCCGTGCAGGATCGGAGCCCTGCACGGCTTTTTATTGCAGAGTAACGTTAATTCGTCAATGACGGCATTATGGTATTGAGAAATCTTTATCCCACGTCGCGGGAGTCGATGTGTTTAAAGTAAAATTCACATCAGGCAATCCTTCGGTGGAGGCTACGACATCGTAGGTACCTGCAGGAAGAACAATTTCGTAAGTGTAGCTGAACTCACCGGTGACGATATCATAGGTGCAGCCATCGTTTATATCATCCGGGTCGTCGGTAATGCCTGCAGAAACAATTTCGGCCCAACCAGCAGCACATAAATGGTTTTGCCTGAAGCTCAAATTAACAACGGGCGCTTCTCCATCATCTGTAACCAGGGCGCCGGTGATTGTACCTGAAACCGTTTCCGGCTCGGTAACGGCTAAGGCCAGTGAAAAATCTATTTCAAAGGTGCTATTCGATGTTGCGGAAACCTCGCTGCAGGCAGGCATATAGCCGGGCATGGTTACAACAATATTATAAACTGCTGGGTCAAGATAAAACAAATAATCGCCGTTTTCATCGGTATATGTGGTTGTGACTACACTAATGATATCACCATTAGAAACTTGAGCACTGACCTGGGCACCTTCAGCAGCTTCACAACTTTCAGTTTCTACTCCGTCGATTTCCAAAGTTTCACACTTTTCTACATTACCAGAGGCTATGGTCAAATTTTTGGTATCAATAACCTTTATCGTTGGTTTTAGAATATATTTCCCACTATTTCCCGCTTTTACAATAGATTTTGCGACATCAAAATCAAGAATAAGTTCTGTAATATCACCTTCCTCGATAGTGAACGGGTGAACCAGTTTAATCCCTGACTGGTATCCACTCGGTACTTTCATTTCGTACACCTCACCTTCCGAATCAATCAGATACTGGGCAAATTCATGGGCAGTTTCATCAAATTCATCCCCAAGAATCAAACGCATCTGGTTGTAAGTACCTGCGGAGAGTTCAGCAGTTCCCAAATCTACCATCACGCCATTGACCAGTTCCAACAAATTAAAGGTTCCGATGATACCAGTAACAAGATCAGGCTCTGCAACTGTTTCCCATTCACATTCCGCATCATCATCTTCGCCATCGCCATTGCCGGTTTCCATGCACACCTGGACTTCTTTAATTGTAACATACACCGCATCATACTCCTGAGTGGTTGCATCAACCAGGCTCAAACTAAGCGTTCCGGTATCGCTCGTAATCGAGCTGGTGCTGTCAGAACCACTACCGCCGCCACTGCAACCACTCATAAACAATGCCGCCGCGATCATTATAACCCAGGCTGCCGTTCTTAAGTTTTTCATCTTGACTCCTCCTTTAATTTTTCGATTAATATAGAAATCGCTTTTTTTCCAAACTAAAACACCTGCACCAGTGTGATGCTCTGCCAGGCAGCTGAGCCATCGGGCAAAAGATTGCCCTTTACCTCAACCCAGGTACCGTTCCAGACCCTGCTGAAAAATGTTGCAGACGATATGGGTACATCCTCATCAGTATAAAAAACCATTGGAGGGATCATATCGGTATCAATGGCCACACCGTTTATGGAAAGTATGAGTTCACTTACAGCCGAGACTGTTCCCCGCAGGTTGATCTTGTCCTGGACCGAGGGTAAGGCAATGATCTGACCGGCCACCACGGCCTGCCCCTCTACGATCCACCCCCTGACCTTGAGGTGATCGCCTGCATTCAGATCTTCCAAACTGTCCGCCAGCCCGGCGACCCGGGTCAGGTCGTTGACCGTGATGGCCAAGTCTTCCAGGCCCATCAGCGTCAGGGTGCTGTCCGAAAGCTCGACAAGGTCGACAAGGTCGGATTCGGCCCTGAAATCCTGGCTGAATTTGATTTTTTCGGCCGCCAGACCCCCATCGGTAAAAATCCCTTCCACTTCAATTCTGGATCCGGGCAGAATATCTTCCTGTGTGCCGCCGATAAACGCGGTATTTAGACCGGTTTCAATCAGATACCCCTCAATGACGAACCGATCCCGGGTAAAATCCGCCCCTATTATGCCCTCAATTTCAACTTTTTCCCCATCTCCGGCATCGGGGCCCAGCCGCCCGGCAGACCGCACGGTATCGGCTCTGAAACCTGGTCCGTCAAGCTGACCAACGACCGAAACAAACCCGCTGTTTACCAAGCCCTCCGGGTCTGCCCCGCTGACATCCGCTGTCTCATAGTCGATGGCAAGGGTGCCGATAAAAAAACTCCTTTCATCTTTGTCCAGGTTACTGACCGGACCGCTGATCCTGAATCGTGCATCCGCCGGAACCACATCGGCGGTTTTGATAAGAAACGTTGCCTGAATCCTGTCGGCATCATCAAAAAAGCCTGAGACTTCGACGAGATTTCCCACTGCCGGGGTATCGCCGACAACGCCCGACATTTGGGTGCGGTCGTCGATGATCACGGTCTGGTCCAAAACGATAAGAATCGTGTTGTAATCATCGATAACATCGACGGTATCGATGGGACCGCTCAGCGTTGACGCGTAAAAAACCTGGTCGGCCTGCCCGAATCCGTCTTCACTCAACCGCCCGCTGACCCGCACGATCCGGCCGGGGTCCAGATTGTTACTGATGGCCTGGTCTCCGCTGCCCAGATACACATCATTGACATAAACCTCGGATGACTGTGTATCAAACTCCAAACCGTTGACCCAGACACTGCCAATGGCCGTGACTTCGCCCGTACTGATCACCCCTGTTCCGCCAATGCCGCCATCGGCAAACATGTCATCAACGCCGCTGCCGCTGCAGGCAATAAAACTCAGAACAACCAGCACAATCGCCATATATCGACCCGCAGAATAAATATTCATGGAATATTACTCCTCTTTATCGAACGGTTCTTCAAAATAATAGATTCCCACACCGGAGCGGTAACGGCCGGTCCCCTCTATTTCCGGATTTGTATCCCGGTCACAGGTGGCAAGTCTCGCATCAAGGTCTTCCAGAAGTTTCTGGGACAATCCAGCAGCAATGGAATGAAACCCGGCCAATGCATTTTGGGGCAGATTGTCATAACTGACTTTTCTTTGAAAAAAACGTTTTGAATCATCAGCCTGCAGATTATGATCGATTGTCGTAATCAGACTGCCCACATCCGTGCCCAGAATATGAAGTTTTACATCATCATTATTTTCCGGTATGTAAGATCTGACGAGAAGTCTTAAGCAATTATCTTCCGTTCTTCGAACTGCTCCGGCATTGACCAGTTCATCCAGAACCGCCCGGAACGGCAGATCCCCGCTGAATTTTCTAACCAGTTCGGAAAAAGTGTATCCTTTCCCCTGCAAGGGCAATACCAGCGGATCTCCGGATGAGTCGGTAAATTCCTTTTCCCGACGCCATGCAGCGATAACCCGGGCAGCCCGGTTGTACTGTTCGGCAAAAACAGTATCCACCGGAGGGGACATTTCCTTGACCTTTTTTACCTCTTTTCTGGAGAGACCGGTGATAACGGAGACACGTGAAACGGACTGTTTGCGCCCGTCAAGGCCAAACTCTCTGGCAGCGACGTCAACATAGACCCACTTGGCAATGTTGCTGAAAGTGACAAAAGACATACCGTTTCTCAACAGAAGCCGGACAAGGGGCCGTAATATTCTAATAATTGATACAGTAAGTGTTTTGACGATGGTTGCCTTCATGTTTTAAGGCGCCTCTCATTAATGTTTAAACGCCGATTTCATTTCATAAAAAATCTAAAATTGTACTTTTTACGAACGATCAAGGCTTAAATGTCTGACATATATCATAATTGTTCAAATTGGAAAAATTTCAACGAAACATCTCCTGATATTTTTTGGGAATTATTTCCCAAATTTTATAATTTGTCAAGCTAAATCTATCCTTGTGGTTGACAATACCAGAAAAATCATCCCCGCATTTGCCACTGGCAGGCTTCTGCGAAAGTAATTTGCGCGATGAAAAAATATATAAATAACAGCGTCCGGAGTTCTGAGTTTGGTCACTAATTCTTACTTTTGTGTATATTTTATGTCAAAATAAGAGCGAGCTGGCTTGTATAATTGAATAATGAAGATATGCTATCGCATTTAAATCCACAGATTCCGCAGATTACACAGATTACAATGTATAATATCGATTTTATATATAAAAAGATGGGGCGGAGCGATACCGCAAATATTCAATTTGGTTCCGGTTTATCCGGAGTGGAATATTGGAGTGGAAGATTCTGGAAATGATTCTATGACGGGGTTCAGCGGGGTTCTATTTCCTGTTTCCTGTTTCCTGTTTCCTATTTTCTGCTACCTTGATCTCGGGCTCGATTTTACCAGTTCATAGACCGTTGCACCGTTATTCTTCCTCCTGGAGAGCTTGCCCTCTTCTTCAAGAAATCGCAAATGCGAAATTGCTTCACCGGTGGCAAACCAGCGCTGGGCCACCGGAAATGCTTCCCAGGAATCACATTTGATGTCCCAGGTCATCCGAGAGGCAACATCAAAGGCACTCATCGGTCCCTCCTGCAGTATACCCAGGGTTTTTTCCAATCGAATGACATGATGCTGTTTCAATTCATCTATCCGCCCGTGATGATCGCTAAACAGCCGGCGGTGTCCGGGCAGGACATGTTCCACGTCCAGCTTATAAACCTTATCCAGACTGGCAAGATACGCTTTGAGCGGATTTTCATCATCTGACCAGCACTGAATATTGGGTGTAATGTCGATCAGGATGTGGTCCCCGGCGATCAGAATTTTGCGATCCGGTTCATACAGACACATATGCCCCATGGTGTGACCCGGTGTCTGAACACAGACAAAATGAAAGCCTCCAATGCTGAATTTATCGCCTTCATTTATGATATTCAATTCCGGGATCCAGTCCGATCCGTATTTATGGCCGGGATGATTATGCAGAGCCGCCCGCAGCTCGTTTTCCGGAAAACCGTTGGCACCGGCATAAGCAATCATGGGTTCAAACCCTTCCCAGGATTCGATCAGCTCCGAATCCGGCCGGTTGAAATAAATCTTACCGGTTTCTCTGACCAGCCGCCCTACCAGACCGAAATGATCCGCATGCAGATGAGTAATAAAAAAATCAGTACGATCCAGATCAACATCAAGTGCCTCCAGACCGGCTTGCATAGCGGTTAAACACTCATCTCGATTCAATCCGGTATCCACCACCAAATTTCTGTCGGAACCTTTTATAACATATGAATTCAAATATTTAAGTGGACTTTCGGGCAGCGGAATTTCAATCCGAAACAAATTGGGAAACAGTTCCTCGGGCATAAAAACTCCTTTTTATACTCTTTTCTTTTCGACTTTCGGCTTTTCGACATACCGTAAATTTTAAAAAATTTCTACCATTGCGCAGGACTCCCCTACCCCATGCTCTGGATAGCTTTTCCGATTTTGGCATCGAGGCAATCCAAATCAATAAAAACAATTCATTATTAAAAAATCGCTTTAAAGCAATTCAATTAATAAATGGTCATCCATAATTTGTCAATCAATTTCAATAACGCTTTAACTCAAAGCCCTTTTTTAAACAGCCCTCTGCTTTTAGAAACATAGTTGGAAAATGAAAAAAAATTTGTGCCCCCGGCATGCACTTTATTCTTTCCTATAAAGAAAAAGAGCCGCAATCCGTTAAGATTGCGGCTCTTTATTTTTAATGGTGTCGAAGAGGAGACTCGAAGTCCCCTTTTATATTTTTTATCTAATATTTTCAAATTGTTACAATCAATAAAAACCGACTGATAACAGTTTGATAACAACTCAAACATTAAAAGTTATGATTTAAACACCCATAAAATCAATTCTGAATGTAAACTAATCAATCCTTATTTTTTCCATTATTAAATTTTTTCTTAACACCAACTAAACCCACAATTCCTAAACTCAATAAAATTATAGTTGCTGGTTCTGGAACAGGTGCAACCTCCGTTACATAGAACCGTCCCCAGTCCTGAACTTCACACTGAAGCCAGAATCCCCCCATACAACCGCTAATTACACCGAAATTGTCAACAGATTCTCCAGTATCGTGGGAATAACGGCTTATCCAGCCACTCAATCCATCTGCGCCGATCTCTTGGGAATTTTAAAAGAAATTCTCTCTTATGGCATCGGTGGGTTATATGCCAGACATGGCCGGGTATATAATGTCTTTTTGCACGAGCCATTTTTAGTCGATTCTGTTAATAAGGCAGTTTTAGGGGGGAAATCGGTCGATTAAGACCGTTTCAGAGACATCTTTAAGCTATTTTATTGGCAATGTCAATTACTTAGCGTGGCCCGCCCCCAATCCATGTCAATTCATAAAGACCGCTAAAATCGTGGGACCTAACTTGCCGATAGCCCATCCTCCACACCTACCTATGGATAGCAGGTATCACAATAATCACTTAACCTGTGATATGTTGGAGATAGTGCAGGTTTTAGCGTCCCGGGAAACGCTGTGATACAGTTATAGTATCGCTATGCTGTATTTGTTCTATCTAATTCTTCTCTGATGATATCGAATGAAAAAGGATTTCCGTGAGCCGGGAATATTGTTTTAATATTTCTTTTGGCCAGCATTTTCCAACTGTTAATTAATGCCGGATAGTCTTCCGCATAAATGGGTAATCCTGGAGTCAGTCGCAAAGGAAAGCTGTTCACAGCCAAGTCTCCAACAAATGCTTCACCTGAGTTTAGCAGCACACTAACTGATCCAGACGAATGACCAGGTGTATAGACGATACTACCGGAAATGCCATAATCATTGAGGAAAAACTCATTATTATCAAGGACAATATCAACTTTTACTGATCTGATATGGACAAACGGCATAATAAACCATGTCATCAGTTTTGCTGTTATTTTTCCCCAAAGCGTTACACCGGGAGGCATTTTGGGTTTGGACGTATCTTCAAGTAAGTGTTTCTCGTTTTCATGCATGACGATTTTGGCCCCTGTAAGCTCCTTAATGTCACAGGCTGAACCAATGTGGTCCCAATGGCCATGGGTCAGAACAATTAATTGAATTTCATCGGGGTTTATCGCTGCTTTTTCCAAGCCTTTTAAAAAAGTTTTACCTTTTTTGGGATTACCGCTGTCAATTATGATTACCCCTTTATCTTTCACAACGTAAACGTTATCAAAACCCAAGGGAATTGTATGAATACTGGCTCCCATTTGAATTGCTCCTTTTATGATTATCCAATTGATTAAAAATATAGAATCTTGACTATTTAGTAGCCGTAATGAAATCGAACATTCCCTTACCAATCGGCATTCTTTGGATATTTTTAAAGCCTGCCTGTGTTAATATTTCGTTTTGTTCAGCAATATTCAAATGAACAGTGCCAATTGTGGTTTCGTAGAATTGATCAAGAACGGCGTATTCGTACATCGGGTTTCTGAAGTCTTTTAAATTGTTTGGATAGGGAAATTCAAGAATTATGATATAACCCCCGTTTTTCAAAGCTTGATAGGCTTTTTCGACAACGCGTTCACGAACATCCGGTAAAATTTCGTGGAGGGTGACAACCATGCTAATCATATCAAATTCATCTTTATAAGATATTTTTTCACCTCCGATATTTTCTACTGTGACGCGTTCCTCCAACCCCATCTGAGAAATCGTGGCTTTGGCAGCTGTAATGCCTTGGGGTTCCGGGCTTATACCGACAAATTGACTATTTTGAAAAACCTTGGCAAACTGTACAATCAGAGAACCATTGCCACAACCAATGTCTAAAAATTTAATCCCTTTATCCAATAATTTTTTAAGGTGTTCGTTTTTTGGAAATATCATGAAAAGAAAGGCCAGATAGATATTTTTTGTCGTTTCATAGACAATCCTGAAGGGCTCAGGCTCAGCAATCGTTTCTACGATTTTTCCCGTCTTGAAATACTCTGGGGCCTCCTCTAATAAGATGCTCAATAAATCAACAGTCATGGTGATGTTGGCCAGATAATTCCGAAAATGATTTTTATCACCCAGTATCTCATCAAGAAATGGTTGAAGTTTATACCTGCCTTGATCATCACAATCCAGAATTTTAAAATGATAGGCAGTCTGACACCAGAATTTCAAATAGGGTTCATGAATCCCAAGTTCAGTGGCCAGATCTGCTACCGATAATCCCTCTTCTTTTTTTTCATTCAGTTTTTCGAATACGCCAACATTGTTACCGATGTTTATTAAATGAGTCGCCAGGAACCCCCTTTCAAAGCTACGGATTTTTGCCATTTGAGTTTTTGAGCTGACTTTTTCCATTATTTTACCCTCCTTATCACTTTTTAATTGCTTCAGTGGCGCTGAGTTTATGTATAATTTGGGGGGGTGCCTGGATAAAAGCACGATCATGTGTTGAGGTTGATTTTAAGCTCCTGACAAAATCAAAAAAACCCTGGAGCAAGTTACTTTGCCGGAAAGCCATATATCAACCGCTTCAAGATTGAGTGAGAGACGTACAATTATCTATTTTATTGAAATAATTTAGAATATAATCTAAATGTCTTCAGTCGGCATTGCCATCGCTCTATTTTTGGCGTTTCACATGTAAAATATATCACAACAATTTATCGTCGATAAGCTGTTGAAAATGATCGACAATCGTATCTTCTACGGGTCTATATTTTAACCCCAAATCTTTTAGCATACCAGGCGCCTGATCCGCGATGATTTCTAAATGACCTACACTTTGTTTATTTCCAGGGTTACGAACTGTTGAATGAACAATTCGGCCGTCATCAAGCAACTGCTTTATTATCCAACCGGCAATAAATCCACTTCCGCCAGTAACAATAATGGGCGCTGAATTATTAATCTCAGTCATTGTAATCCTCCATCCTTAAAATAAATCCCATATATTCATTAATCGCTTTCATAATAGAGATGTTTTGGCAAAAACAAATATCACTCAGTCTGCGACTAAGGTAGCTATCTACAGCTAATTTGAAGCGTTTGGAGATATAAAAACAGGAAAAAAAATATCTGCATATCTTTTCTTTTTTGCCTCTTTTGGTATCACATTGCACCTTGGTGTTCAACCTTCAAATTTTCACCCTATTTTCTCAAACGGCCACCAAAACGGTCGCTGAATACAAAAAAAGGGGTTACGCTTTGGTTTAACAATTTAGCGTAACCCCTTGTTTTGTTTAATGGTGCCGAAGGGGAGACTCGAACTCCCACCAGAATGCTCTGACTAGACCCTGAACCTAGCGCGTCTACCAATTCCGCCACTTCGGCATGTTTTACCTGAGTGAAATTAGATATTGCTTTCCCTCAGAAGGTGATTTACATATGTGATTTTAATTTTGATGTCAAGCCAATTTATTGCATTTTTTAATTATTGTTTTATTTTATTTTAAACTGTTCCGCCCAAGAATATAACTGTTTCTTCCTGAAAAACTAAAAAAAACAAAATCTCTTTCAGGTCAAGCAAAAATAAGCGCCGTGGATATCTTTCCGGCAATAATTTCATGGATACTATTGATATGAACCTTATCGAACGAATTGAAGACATAACCAAACCTTTTAAAAATGCTGTCATTACCATAGGAAATTTTGACGGTATGCACTTGGGGCACCAGTCACTTTTTCATGAAGTGATAGAAAAGGCCGACAGTATCCAAGGCACTTCGGTAGCCATGACTTTTGAGCCCCACCCCATCCGGGTTTTAAAACCAAACGGACATCCACCGCTGATAACCCTGTATGAGCAGAAAATAGAACTGATTGAAAGCTCGGGCATAGATGTCTTGATCTGCGTACCGTTTACACCGGAATTTGCAGATATTACGGCCGGATCATTTATTAAGGATATCATTGTAAACCGGATCGGGGCCAGAGCCATTGTTGTGGGCCGGGACTATACATTCGGCAAAAAACGGGAAGGCAACCTTGAAATGCTCAAAACCCTGGCCTCAGAGCTTGATTTTGAAGTCATTATTCCTGACTGGATCAAGTTGGCGAACGCTCTTCCGGACAGGATCAGCAGCACCGGTATTCGCAAATTCGTGATGGCCGGCAAGGTGGCCGAAGCACGCAAACTCCTGGGCCGGTTTTACCAAATCCGCGGAACGGTTGTCAAAGGCCGCAACCGAGGCGGAAAACTGCTCGGGTTTCCCACCGCAAACATCAACCTGCATGATGAACTGTGTCCAAAGATCGGCGTCTATGCGGTTACTGTACAATTCAACGGCGAAAGGCTCAAGGGCGTTGCCAATATCGGATACAGTCCCACCTTTGATGATCATATTCTCACCGTTGAGGTTCATATTCTCGATTTTGACCAGGAACTGTACAAAAAGAAAATCCGCGTCAATTTTATCCAACGCATTCGGGATGAAATCAAATTTGCAAATATTGCTGAACTTTCGGAACAAATCAAAAAAGATATTATCAAGGCGCGAAATATTCTCTAAATGTCTGAAAATCATTGCAAAAACTGCATTGCCAGGGCAAAGGGAAAAATGTTACATCTGCGATTGCAATGCCATTTTGGTTTTATATGAAAAAAAAAGTCGTTATTTCTCTGTCACTGGGGATCGTCTTATCTTTTGCGGCACTTTATTTTTCCTTTAAAAACGTACCGTTTGATGAACTGAGATCCTATATGGGAGCCATTGACCGCTTTTGGGTGGCCATCTCGGTTCTGATCGTTGTTTTATGCTTTGTATTAAGAGCTTGGCGCTGGCAGATCATCGTGGGGTCGACTCGAAAAATAGGTTTCCGGCAGGCATTTCATCCCATGATGATCGGCTTTATGATCAACTGCATACTACCCGGCCGTGTGGGCGAAGTGGCCCGACCGGTTATTTTGCAGAAAAATGAACGGATTCCCTTTTCCACAGGTCTGGCAACGGTGGCAGCCGAAAGAATATTTGACTTTATATTTTTGATTATTTTTTTTGCACTTGTACTGACCAAGATTGAAATAGACCCTGACCTTGACATGGTCTTCGGAAAATTTCATTTAAATCGGGGAACTCTCATATCCGTTGGTATGGGCATGGGGCAACTCAGCATCATCCTGATTGCCGGGATTGTTATACTGACAATTGAAAAATCCAGACGATTGGTAAAAAAACTGATCGAAAGCATCCCGGCAATGTTATTCTGGGCAGGACCGGCAGTCGGAAAAAAAATCAGGCTGAGAATATGCACACCCCTTTCAGAGTTCGTGGATCATCTATCCGATGGTTTCGAATTGCTGAAACACCCTGGAAAAATCGGCGTGTGTCTGGGCCTTTCGTCGCTGATATGGGGTCTTGCTGCTTTTTCCTACTACACCATGTCCCTGGGCTGTCCCGGTATCACACTGTCGTTTCTTGAAATTTCAGCCGTCATGATTATTATTTGTTTTTTTATCGCACTTCCCTCCGTGCCGGGATTCTGGGGACTGTGGGAAGCCGGCGGTATTTTTGCACTGACCCTGTTCGGCATATCGACCAGCCACGCGGCCGGCTATACCCTGGCCAACCATGCGGTACAGATGTTTCCGGTCATCCTGATCGGGCTTGGCTCCGCCGTGACCACCGGGATCAATATTATGAAAGTCAGTTATGGGAAAGAAGGCTAAAACAACCTTCGACTTAAACTGGATGTATTTAGGTATAACATTATGACAATATTGGATATTATTACATTCCCAGATAGTTTTCTCAAACAACCCACAAAACCTGTTGAGAATATAGATGATTCAATCCAGCAAATAATTAACAACATGATCGAGACCATGTATCAGGCACCCGGTGTGGGGCTGGCCGCTATCCAGGCCGGCATTGACAAAAGCATCATTGTGTATGACCCCACCGCCGGAGTTGAAAAACGTGAACCCGGGGTATTGATCAATCCTGTTGTCATTTCCAAAGAGGGCACCCGGGTTTCTGAAAACGAAGGATGCCTGAGCGTTCCGGATTTAAGAGCCGATGTCCGTCGGTCGGATGCGGTTGTCGTTGAAGGCGTGGATCGGGACGGCAAACCCGTGCATATTGAAACCCAGGATTTTCTATCGGTAATCCTGGAGCACGAGATCGATCATTTGAACGGCATTCTCTTTATCGACCACATCAGTTCGCTGAAACGCCAACTGTATACCCGCAGGGTAAAAAAACAACTAAAGGCAAAATGAAACAGCTAAAAATCATTTTCATGGGAACGCCGGACTTTTCCGTTCCGGCCCTCAAAATATTATCTCAAAACGGGTATGAGGTGGCACTGGTAGTCACCCAGCCGGATCGTCCCAGGGGACGGGGGTGTAAACTCACGCCGCCGCCGGTAAAGGCTACGGCCCTGGATCTGGGGTTGCCGGTGGTTCAGCCTCAAACTATTCGGGACCCGTTGTTTATCGATCAGATGCGTGCGCTTGAACCGGACCTGTTCGTCGTAGTAGCCCTGGGCCAGATACTCCCGCAGGAGCTTCTTGACATTCCCCCTTCAGGGGCCGTCAATATCCATGGTTCACTACTGCCCCGCTATAGAGGGCCGGCACCGATCCAGTGGGCCCTTATCAACAATGAAAGGGAAACCGGCATCACCACCATGCTCATGGACAACGGCCTTGATACCGGTGATATTCTGATGACGGCCGGAACCCGCATTACACCCGACGACACATCCTCCACATTGCATGACCGCCTGGCGGACATGGGCGCCGATTTACTGATCAAAACCATCACAGGGCTGAAATCACATGCTATCGTTCCCCAACCCCAGGATCATGCCCTGGCCACCTATGCACCGCTTTTAAAAAAAAGCGATGGACGAATTGACTGGAACAAACCGGCACAACTGATAGAAGCCTTTATTCGCGGTATGACTCCCTGGCCCGGGGCCTTTACCTTCCGGGAGAATAAGCGGCTCAAAATCTTCAAGGCCCTGGCCAACACCCAGAAAACAACCCAGGCTGCCGGAACCGTGGTCCGGGGATTTTCCGATGAGTTACGAATTGCAACGGGCCGGGGAACCCTGAGTCTCTGTGAAATCCAGGGGGCCTCGGGCAAGCGGCTCGACATCAAGAATTATCTCCGCGGCCATAATATAGAGCCGGGATCTGTTTTCTCCTGAAAAAGTGACCCCATGTCCCCTGATCCACGTAAAATCGCACTTACAATTCTCAACACGCTGGATGGTGCCCAAACGACCCTCGACAGAGCCATGGATGCGGCTACGGCCGAAGGTATCTCTCTTTCCAGGCGCGATCGGGCCCTGCTCAATGCCCTGGTATACGGCATTCTCAGATGGCGGGGACGTATCGACTGGATTATCGATCACTTTTCCAAAACTCCTTTTAAGAAAATCGATCCGCCAATCTTAAACATTCTGCGGCTGGGCCTTTTCCAGATCATTTATTTAAACCGCATCCCCCTGTCCGCGGCAGTCAATACCTCCGTGGAAATGGCCAAATCAAAAAAAAAGCCGTGGTTGGCCGGCTTTGTCAATGCGCTGCTGCGCAATGCTGCAAAAGGGTATCAGGCCGTCTTGTTTCCCGACCCATTAAAAAATCCCGTAGCCGGGCTTTCAGCAGAAAAATCATTTCCCCGATGGCTGATCAAAAAATGGCTGGCCCGCTTTGGAATGGATGAAACCCGACAGTTGTGTGATGCCATCAACACAATCCCCTTCATCACAGCAAGAACCAACACGCTCAAGACCTCACGCCGGGACCTGCTGATATCTCTTGAAAATGAAGTGCAAAACCCTGTACCCACGAATTTTTCCCCGAACGGGATACATTTTTCAACGCATCGAACAGCTATTGCAGATATCCAGGCCTTTAAAAGCGGCGAATTTCAGATACAGGATGAAGCGGCCCAGATTGTTTCCATGCTTTTGAACCCGCAGCCGGGTGAAGCCGTTCTGGATGCCTGTGCCGGCCTGGGGGGCAAAACCGGCCATATGGCGCAACTGATGAAGAACAGCGGCCGCATCATTGCAACGGACAATTCATCCGATAAACTGCAGCAGCTTGAATTCGAGATGAAACGCCTGGGTGTCAAAATAGTATCAAGCATACGGCATGACTTGATTCAAAACCCGATTCCCGAGCACCTGGGCCTGTTTGACCGGATTTTACTGGATGCGCCCTGCTCCGGCCTGGGAGTGATGCGCCGCAATCCGGACACGAAATGGGCCGCATCCAAAAAAGACTTAGACCGCTTTCAGGCCAGGCAAATATCCCTGCTCCACAATCTGGCGCACCGGGTAAAGCAAAACGGCCGCCTGGTGTATGCGGTGTGCAGTATGGAACCCGAAGAAAACGAAGCTGTTGTTGAGCGTTTCCTGCAAACCAGTTCCTGTTTTATAATAGACAAAACACCCATAAATCCTGCTGCCGGGGTAGCAGCCCTGATAAATCCGGAAGGCTGGTTCCGATCCTTTCCCCATCAACATGACATGGACGGCTTTTTTGCGGTCTGTTTTATAAAAAAAGGTTGAAATCGGAAGTCGGAGGTCAGAGGACGGAAGGCAGAGGACAGAAATCGGAGGACGGAAGGCGGAAGGCGAAATTTTACCGGGACCCACCCTGCGATGTGCACAACATTCAACGTACGACATTCAACGTTCAACATTCAACACATTCCGTTATCAATCGTGTTTACAAATGGTTTCGGGCAGGTTATACTATTTTTTAATTTGCCGATTGCATAAGAGCGATGAGGCCCTTGATGTACAATCATTTTTGGCTTTCAGGCTCGGCAGCAAAATTATTGGCCCATACCAATGTAATAAACATTTTCATAAACCCCTATTTTTTAAAAGGCATAACTGAACATGCATCGATCCCGGGCATTAAAATCCTGTAAACAAGCGTGCCCGCGTTTGTTAATGCGTGTCAGCGTCTGCCTTCGCACAAGTATCAGTGAGCTGTAACCATGCCGGTATTTGAATATACAGCCTTAAACGCCAAGGGAAAACCCGTTTCCGGTATTCTGGATTCTGAAAGCGCAGTTACGGCCCGCCAAAAACTAAGGTCGTCACGGATTTTCCCGGTCAAAATTACGGAAGTTCATGACACGGTTAAAAAAAAGAACCGTCCTTTTTTATCATCCCTGCATCTGGGCAGACGGATCAAGCAATCCGAACTATCCATGCTGACCCGGCAGCTATCGACCCTGGTGGGCGCGGGTTTTCCACTTGTATCGGCCCTTGACGCACTTCTGCCCCAGACAAAAACCCCTGCCCTGCACAGGCGGATGGCCAAAATCAAGGATATGATTGTTGAAGGCCGGAGCTTTGCAGATGCGCTTTCTTTGTATCCTGAAACCTTTTCAGCACTTTATATCAACATGGTACGGGCCGGGGAAACTTCCGGCACCCTGGAAATCGTCTTACACCAATTGGCAGACATTACCGAAAAACAACAGGCATTAAACAGCCGTATCCGCAATGCCCTGGCCTATCCTATCCTGATGGCCTTTATCGGTTCAGTGGTTCTGTTTCTGCTTTTGGCGTTTATCGTTCCCAGCATCACCGGCATATTCACCGACATGAACCAGACCCTTCCGGCACCGACTCTTTTTCTTATCAGCCTCAGCGAACTTTTCAAATCCTTCTGGTGGGGCATTCTCATTATTCTGGCCGCCATTCCGGTGGTCCTGCGCAGCATAAAAAAAACAAACAAAGGCCGTGCGATGGTTGACAAGACAGTGCTGCGAATACCATTGATCGGCCATCTGGCAAAAAAAATCGCTGCCGCCCGCTTTTCCCGCACGCTGGGATCGCTCCTTGATAATGGTGTTTCCATGTTATCGGCCCTTGAAATTGTTAAAAATATTGTGGGCAATGTAATCATTTCCAACACCATTGAAGACGCGGCAATCAAGGTGAGCAAGGGGCAGGGGCTGGGTGCTTCACTGGAGACGTCGCCGGTGTTCCCAAATCTTTCAATTCAGATGATTCAGCTTGGAGAGCAAAGCGGCGAACTGGAAACCATGCTGGGTAAGGTGGCCGATGTCTATGAAAATGAGGTTGAATCAACGGTACTGGGCCTGACCGCACTGCTGGAACCAATCATGATACTGGTAATGGGCGTGGTGGTCGGGTTTATCGTACTGTCCATATGCCTCCCGATTTTTGAAATGAACCAGTTGGTGATGTAATGGTTCAAGGGCCGAAACTGGAAATTAGAAACTTGTAGCTGGAAACGAATACAGAATATTCAAAACAAAACCTGCATGACGAGATATGAAATATATTTTCGGAGGAAGAATGAAAAAAGGATTTTTACTGCAAAACGCAAACAACCGTGGATTTACCCTGATTGAACTGATGGTAGTCATCGTTATCCTGGGCATTCTCGTCGGCCTGATCGTTCCCAGAATTATGGGACGTCCCGAAGAAGCCAAACGGCTCAAGGCCAAGATGCAGATTGAAAGCTTTGAAACCGCCTTAAAATTATTTAATCTGGATAACGGCTTTTACCCTGATACCGAGCAGGGGCTGCAGGCCCTGATTGAAGAACCCGATTCCGGCCGGATTCCCAAAAACTGGAAAAGCGGTGGTTATTTTGAAAAAGGCAAGATTCCCAAAGATCCCTGGCGCAATGAATTTGTATACCTTTCACCGGGAGTTCACGGAGATCTTGACATATCGTCCTACGGTGCCGATGGAGTGCCCGGAGGCGAGGACAAAAACAGTGACATCAACAACTGGGAGATTGAATAACCGCGTGTCTGCTCATATCAATGCAGCCTGCGGGCCCCTTCGAGAGCACTTATTGATGGATGGCGCCGGTAAAAACAGCATTGCCCGGCAGTGCTTGTTTTGTTCAAACAAAGGCTTCACTTTAATTGAACTGATCGTTGTACTTGCCCTTATCAGTATTGTGCTTTTTTTTGCAACCCCCCGATTTCAGAATACGGTTCTCACCGATTCAAAAAAAGTCATAACCCGCTGGATTATGACAAACACCCGGGTTCTTAAGGTAAATGCCCTTAAACACCAGAAACGCTATGCCATGCACATTGATCTGGATAGCGGCATTTTGTGGACAACCAGCGAAGGCATGACCGCCGAAGAAACCGAAAAGGCCGCCCAAAAAAGTTTTCAGTTTCCCGATGACCTGAAACTGATCGATGTTGAATATCCGGGCCGGGGAAAAGTGACCACAGGCCAGGCTGATATTTTTTTCTACAAGGAAAATTATTCACAAACGGCGTTTATCCACGTGAAAGACGACGGGTTTCATAAAATGACATTTCAGATCGAACCTTTTTTACCCGAGGCAAAAATCTTTGATGAATATGTTGAATTTGAAAAATAACAAAACGGAGATATCGGATTGCGGTTTTACCCTGCTGGAGGTCATGGTAGCCCTGTCCATCATGTCCATAGTGCTGGTGGCGGTCTATAGAATGCAATCTCAAACCATCCGCATGGTTGCGGCGGAAAAATTTTACGCCTGCGCCCCCTTCATGGCCCAAAGCAAAACAGCCCAAATCATGGCTGCCGGTCAGGAAAATACCGAGAGCGATACCGGTGATTTTGGAACTGATTTGCCGGGATATACATGGGAGGTATCCATGGAGAATACAGCGTCCGAAGAACTGGAAGCCGAATCCGGCAACCTGAAAAAAATTGATGTAACCGTTCTTTTTAACGCCGGTGAATTTAAATATGCCCTGAGAAGCTATTTTTATATGAGGGATGAATGATAAGGGCTAATTATGAATACGGAATGATGAATATGGTATCACTGCGCTCTATCAATTTTACGACTTGCCACGGGCCGTCAGAGTATACTCGAATGATCCGATTGCACCCCTGCACTTTTTGCACTCAGTATTCAAAATTCAAAATTCAAAATTTATCATTAAAAACATCTGGATTTACCCTGATTGAGATTATAACCGCTATTTTCATTTTTTCGATCATCGTGACCACCATTTTCGGATCTTATAATGCCGTTTTTTCCGATGTTGCGACCATTAAATATAGTATGGGGCAATCTAAAATGGCCCAGGTCTGTCTGAATCGGATAACTGCCGATCTCCAGGCCGCCTGGGTGTCGACAACGCCTGTGTATGCAAAACCTGAATTTAACGCACCGCCGGATCCCTATCGGGTTTACGGCAAAACAGAGGAGGTTGGAGACACGTCGTTCGGTCATCTGAGGCTGGCATCCCTGGCCCATCTGCTACTGAACAATGATCATCAGACAGGCGGCATTGCTGAAATCGTTTATTATGTCCAGACAGTGGATGAAAAATACGTACTTAGACGCGCGGACAGGCTTTTCCCGTTTTCATCCGAATTCGAGGCAAGCCCCTTGGACCCGATTGTTTGTGAAAACATCAAATCGCTTGTATTCACTTACTATGATAAAGAAGAAGAAACATTTGAGGAGTGGGATTCGGATGCCGCGGAATTCGGCTACGCCACCCCCAGAGCCATCGGCATAACGTTTGCAATAGGAGACGAGGACAGGTTTCAAACTTTTGAAACCACGGTTTTCCTTTTTTCCTGCCGGGAAAAAATCGAGTGAGCTCAATAAATTTAAAAAAACCTGACAACCATGGACACCATTTTAAAACATAACCGCGGCATAGCCCTGCTGATCGTCCTTGCAGTGATCACCCTGCTGATTACAACTGCCCTGGAACTTAACCGCAGGGCCCGATCGTCCGTCACAGCCACCATGGTCATGCGGGACCAGGTCACCCTGATGCAGATGGCATCGTCCGGCATACAGATGGCCATGGCCATCCTGATCAAGGACAAAAATGAATCTGAAGTCGATTCGATGCAGGAAGACTGGGCCGAGCCTGATACAATAACCGATTTCTTATCCGTGCTCAATTTTGACGAGGGCAAAGTTACCGTAACCATCGAAGATGAAATGGCCAAAATTCAGATCAATGCACTGGTAAAATTTCCCGAAGGCAAAGATTTTAATGAACCCCAGCACTTCTTATGGGCCAGACTGCTGCAAAGTATGATCGATCAGGAAACGGAAGCATTGGAGGATATCGAACCTGTCGGAATCATCAATTCGGTCAAGGACTGGCTTGACTCTAATGACAACGATGCCATCACCGGTCTCACCGGCGCCGAATCCGATTACTACGAGGGCTTGGAGCAGCCGTATCCCTGTAAAAACGGCCCCTTCAGCCACCTGGACGAGCTTGTGAGGGTCAAAGGCATCACTCCTGAATTTTTAAACGGATTCGGCGGGATTCAGGGCCTTGCCCGATATATAACGGTTTATGGTGCAACAGATACCGGAAATAATAAATTCACCTATGACGGTAAAATAAATATCAACACCGCCGAGTTGCCTGTCATTGCTGCGCTTTTGCCCGAGGGCAACGAAGAGTTCGCCATGGCCATCTATGAGTATCGGCAGGAAAAATCAGATGATCAGTTCTTAAACCCTTTGAACAAAGACTGGTATATGAATTGCCCGGGATGTAAAGACAGCGGCATCAACAAAGATCTTATCACCACAGCCAGCGATATCTTCGAAATCCAGGCATCGGCGACCCTGCATGACATAAAAACAACGGTAAGTGCGGTTGTGCGGCGTGAAAAAGAAAAAAAATCCGGCAAATATCAGTGCAAAATTTTATCTTGGCAAACCCGATAGAGTATACTATATTATACGTTTCGTTTTAAAAAAATGCTTTCATGTTCGGCATAAAAATTGCGTTAATCTTTTAAAATTCGGTAACGTTCACGGACAAAATAAAGCTGACGGCGACGGTTTTTATCCTTACATGAGACTACTAAAAAACGACATGGGGACATTACCTTGAGCAAAAAAATCCTCGGCCTTGATATTCGGCATAATTCAATATCTGCGGTGGCAATTAAAAACACTCTGAGCGGCAACTCGATTGAAGCATACGCTCAAGTGCCCGTTGCCGGCGAGGGGAGTTTTGAAAACGCCATGGCTTCAGCGCTGGAAAATCTTGCTCGGGAGATGGACCTTTCCTGCTCAAACTGTGCCGCATCTTTCCCTGCGGCCGAATTTTTTTTCCGCAACTTTCAAGTTCCGTTTAAAGGCCATAAAAAAATTCGCCAGATCCTTGCCTATGAGCTGGAACCGCTGCTGCCGGTTCCGGTAGATGACCTGATTTTTGATTTTCATACACTTGGAAGTGCCGACAATTCAGGTTCCACCCATATTTTTGTGGCCGGCCTGGAAAATGCCCGGCTTTCTTCATATCTGGACATACTGGCAACCCATGGGATTGATCCGGATGTTATCACCGTGGGTGGCGGATATTCAACGGCCCTCTGCCTGGCAAAAGCGCCGGACATTGCACCCAATACCCTTCTGGTGGAGATTGATCCGCGGAAAAGTACGATCATCGCCATCATGGCCAAACAGATTCATCTGATTCGCACGGTCGGCCTGAACCCGGATACGTCCCGGACTGCCCGATCCCTGAGCATCGAAATTCAGCGCCTGCTGCTCGCATTTGAAGAACAGTTCGAGGTCGATTTCAGACCGGATCAGATCTATCTGACCGGCCCTGGCCGCGTGACGCCTGATTTTCAGGCAGACATTGCGAAATTTACCGAATACCCCGTATCTATTTGCAATCTGGCCGCCCTGACCGATACAACCCTGGTCGAAACCGGAATTGATAGTTGGATCCCGGCCGGGATGGATCCCGCCCTGGCCCTGGCCCTTCTCCTTTCCGAACGAACACAATGCCTGAATGTCCGCAGGGGCCCATTTGCGGTCAAAAAACACTGGACGAAACATAAAAACAGCTTTATCAAAACCGCTACTCTGGCAATTCTGGTGGTTATCACGGGCTTAGTAAATATCATGATCGACAGCAGCAGCTCAAGCAGGCAGCTGCTTCGACTGGACACCCGGATTCATGAAATCTTCAAATCAACTTTCCCGGAAGTTAAACGGATCGTCGACCCGTTGCAGCAGATGCGCATAAAAATTGAAGAGGTTAAAAAAAAGCAGCTATTTTCCGGGAATACCGGCAGATATATCCCCAGAATTGAAATTTTAGAGCAGATCAGCAGACATACTCCATCCAAGACAGATGTCGATCTGAACCGGCTGGTGATCAGTCCCGATAATATTTTGATCTCCGGCATAACCGACACATTCAATTCCGTAGACGATATAAAAAACCAACTTGGCAAGGTACCCCTGTTCAAATCGGTCGCCATTAGTTCGGCCAATATCGACAAGCCCGGAAACAAGGTACGCTTTAAATTAAAAATAGTACTGTAGGAGCACCATCAAGCGATGGCCATAAAACTGAAAAAAAGAGAACGGTACGCCATATATGCAGCCGGTGTTTTTATATGCATTTTTGTCGGGCTGCAATTTATTGTCTTTCCCTTTCTGGACAAAAGAGAGCAGGTTCAAAGATCTCTGCAGGTCAAAACCCGGATTTTGGCGGACATGGTTCTGCTCAAAACGGAATATGAATCATTGCGCAATCAGGCGGATTCGGCAAAATCAAGATTCTCCAAACGGCCCAGGGGGTTTACGCTTTTTTCGTTCCTTGACGATCTGGCCGGAAAAGCCCGGATTAAAAGCAATATAACCTATATGAAACCATCCATCTCAACTCAAAAAAACAGCCCCTACAAACTGTCCCTGGTGGAGATGAAACTGCAGGCTGTAACGCTCAACCAACTGACCACCTACCTGCACATGGTGGAAACATCCCCGAACATGGTACGGGTAAAACGGTTATCGATACTAAAAAAAGAAAATCAGAAAAGCGGCATAAATGTTGTGCTGCAGGTTGAAACTCTGGAAACGTAGGACGATTATGAGCAACACCAAAAAAATCTTTTTGTACGCCACTTATATTGCTGTAATCACCTGCATTTTATTGTATTACCTTTTCCCGTCGGATATGATAAAAAAAACCTTGGCGTATAAAGTGTCCCGGGCCAATCCGGATTTCTCGATCATAACCGAACAGGCGGTCCCGATTCTGCCACCGGGATTAAAGCTGAAGGAAGTAACCATAAAACGGTTCGACGATGCTATTTTCGATATCACTGAAATAAAAATAAAACCGGCATTGCTCTCTTTTCTCAAACCCAAAACGGTTTACACGTTCACGGGCCTGACAGGGGGCGGGGGTTTTGATGGAACGGCTGTCGTTTCCAAAAAAAAATCAGATGGCCGTTTCCGCATCAATATTAACCTGAACGAAATTCAAATCCTGGAAATCCCCGGATTACAGGATTTTTCCAAATACCGGACCGCCGGACTGCTTTCCGGTCAACTGGCTTTTGACAAAAGCCGCAGACCACTTGTAAATGCACAGGCCAACCTGAATCTGGCCAATGCAATGCTTACATTTCCTGCTCCGGTATTTGGGCTGGACAGCGTATCATTTCAATATGTCGAAGGAGAAATCACATTCAACGGCCGCAAAATGCAGATAAAAAAATGTACGTTCAACGGAACTCAGGTAGATGGTACGATTGCCGGCGCCATCCTTTTAAAAAACCCTTTTGAAAAAAGTACATTGCGGCTCAGCGGTTCAATCCAGCCCCACTCGAACTTTATCGCAGGTCTTGGCCAGGGTATTGCCGGTATATTGCTGCCGCAAATAAAATCCACTAAAAACGGCATTAAATTCAAAATCAGGGGAACGCTGGAAGACCCAAAGTTTTCACTTTAAAGAATTAATTTAAAAAGACGGAAAAAATAGTTAACCGTTCGATCTGAACAAACACCCTGAATCGTACCATTGACAAAAGATATGACAAAAACTTATTTCACTATTTTCAACCTGCTGTTACTGACTGCCGGCATATATCTGGGGGTTACCGCCTTTTACAAGACGGCTGCAACCAGGATGGCGCAATCCCACCGCTCCGAGGTCAGTACCCGCAATATCATCAAACCGGATAAAAAAATTCTGCAACCGCTTTCAGACTATAGCATCATTATAGAGCGCAATCTTTTTCATACGGAAACAGGTAACGTTCCTGAAGCCGTGCAGCGGGTCGATCTGGACACTCTGAAACAAACCGATCTGAAACTTAAACTCTGGGGAACCGTTACCGGGGTGCAGGGAAAAGACCGCGCAGTCATCGAAGATACAAAAGAAAGGAAACAGAATCTTTACGGCAACGGCGATTCGATTCAGGGGGCAGTCGTAAAACTGATCCTGCGGGAAAAGGTTATATTGAGTGTCAACGGCAAAGATGAAATTCTGGAAATGGAAAAACTGCAAAGCGGCAGATCGCAGCGTACATCGCCTTCCGGACGTTCCGAGGCTGTATCAAAATCATCTCCGGCAAGATCCTATAAGATAAAATTAAAACGTTCCCAGATCGAAGATGCCATGGCCAATATGAATGACCTCATGAACCAGGTAAAGGTTCGACCCTATATTGAAAACGGGGAGCCGGGCGGGCTTATTCTTTCCGGAATCAAGCCCAATTCGCTTTTTCGGAAAATGGGACTGAGAAACGGAGATATCATAAAGGGTGTGGAGGGAGAAGAAATCCAATCCATGGATGATGCGATAAACTTCTACTCAAAGCTGAAATCAGCTTCCAGTGCGGCCCTGCAAATCAAACGCCGGGGCCAGTTGAGGGACATCGTTTATAATATTGAAAATTGAGTACTTCGATTACTTGCATTGCAAACTTTTAACAATCGGTAAAAAAATGAAACCACATGCCAGGATATTCAAATTAGACAGATGCATCGTGATGCTTCTGCACGCAATATTGTTTTTTTTGACAGCGCAGGCTCTGCCGGCCTTTGCTGTCGAAGCAGCCGGTAAACCGGCAGTTTCACCGGAGGCGGCGGCCCAGCGGTTCATATCCATTGATTTCAACAATGTTGACATCAATGTGTTTATCAAATTTATCAGTGAACTGACCGGGAAAAACTTTGTCGTGGATCAACGGGTCAAGGGCAAAGTTACCATCATTTCACCGGCTAAAATATCACTGGACGAAGCCTTCAAGGTGTTTGAATCCGTCCTGGAAGTTCACGGATATACAACGATCAAGGCCGGAAAAATCACAAAGATAGTACCGTCCCCTGCCGCCCGCTCCAAAAATATCAAAACCCTGCTTCAAAAAGAGTCCGGCAGCCCTGAAGACACCATCGTCACGCAGTTGATTCATTTGAAATATGCCGGACCCGATGAAATCAAGCGGCTCTTTACGCCCCTGATTTCCAAAAGCAGTGTAATTCTGTCCTACCCGCCCACCAATACTTTAATCGTCACCGATGTCTATTCCAATATAAAACGGCTGCTGCGCATCCTGAAAACCATTGACATTACCGGAATCGGCCACCAGATTTCGGTCATCCCCATCGAATATGCAGATTCAACCAAGCTGGTCAAAATTCTGACATCCGTATTTCAGACCACCAAAAAAGTCAAGAAGGGCGCAAGTGCCAAAACCATTAAATTTGTGGCCGACGAAAGGACCAACACCATTATCCTGCTGGCCAGCGAGGTGGACACGGAAAGGGTGTCCGGACTGATCAGGCTGCTTGACCGGGAAACACCCCGGGGCCAGGAAACGATCCATGTCTATTATCTGGAAAATGCCAATGCAGAGGATCTGGCCACGGTATTACAGGAACTGCCCGCCAAAAAAAATGCCACGGTCAAGGGCAAAAAAGTAAGCATTGTCTCCGAAACAGTGAAAATAAAGGCGGACAAGGCCACCAACAGCCTGATCATCATGGCTGAAAAAGAGGATTACCAGGTACTGGAAGAGATCATCAAAAAACTGGATATACCCCGGGCCATGGTCTATATCGAAGCGTTGATCATGGAGGTCAACGTGGACAAGGATTTTCGGCTCGGGACCGAGTGGGCCGTGGGTGCGAAAGCGGCTCACAGCGGTACCCAGGGTGCTATCGGCGGCGGCTTTTCCGGCGGGGCCTCCGGTGGAGATTCCGGGTATGACAACAGCGTTTTAGTTACCGACGGCGGATTTCCGGTACCCATTCCCCTTCCCGGGGGGTTCAGTATGGGC